>Ga0228672_1000431_pt1 | contig 21443 bp, 15 predicted proteins | sample 90DmetaG_FD_182788 | JGI IMG/M metagenome (GOLD analysis project Ga0228672, IMG submission 182788) | Seawater microbial communities from Monterey Bay, California, United States - 90D | ecosystem: Environmental > Aquatic > Marine > Coastal | place: USA: California | collected 2016-11-08 | reverse complement strand
AGGTACCCCTGCGGCGGTCGCCGCTAGTCAATTTTAAGCAACTGCTTGCCAAGATTTTGCCCGGTGTACAGCCGCTGCAAGGTGGCTGGGATATTGTCAAAGCCTTCCTGCACGTCGACCTGATAAATGAGATCGCCTGATGAGACCCAGGCCATTAATTCTTGAATGGCTTCCATCGCTCGTGGCATGTAATCCAAAATGATGAAACCCTCCATTCGCGCCCGGTTAATGGTCAGGTTCGATAGATTGGCGGGACCAGGCGCAGGCGTGTCTGCGTTGTAAGCAGAGATGCTCCCGCATAAAACAACCCGCGCGCGCAAATTAACGTGGTCTAAGGCCGCTTCTAGGATAGAGCCGCCGACGTTGTCAAAGAACACGTCCCAATTATCCGGACAATGGTGTGCAATTTGCTCACTAACATCTTCATTTTTATAGTCGATGACAGCATCAAAGCCGGCAGTCTCTTTCAACCACCGACACTTATCGGGGCCGCCAGCAATTCCGACCACGCGGCACCCCTTGAGTTTTGCTATCTGACCAACGAAAGAGCCCGTGGAACCTGCAGCGCCAGACACTAGGACGGTCTCACCGGCTTTAGGCTGACCCACTTCCAATAGACCAAAGTACGCCGTGAGCCCAGTAATACCTAGGACTGACAGCATCATTTCCGGCGATACACCAGGTGGCAATTTCACAAGGCCCATGGGGCCTTCACCGGGGGCTGCGACGACATAATCTTGCCAGTAGCCAGTGGTTTGTACGAGGTCCCCCACTTGGTAGTCGGCGTGTCGCGAATCAACGACCTGACCTACAGAGCCAGCTCGCATAGGAGCGCCGATAGCCACTGGCGGCAAATATGCTTTTCGATCTACCATCCAATTTCTTTGGGCGGGGTCAAACGATAAAAAGAGATTTTTGACCAGCACCTCATCATTCTTGGGCTCTGGAATCGGAGTTTCGGCGTACTCAAAATTGTGGGGGCCGACCATGCCTGATGGTCGCTGGGCTAGTAGCCATTGGCGATTAATGCTCACAATAACGCTCCTAATAAAGTGTTGATGTTCAATGCTCGGGTTCTTGCAATGCTGTGATGACCTAGCCGCTATTTTTTAACTATTAGCGCTGCTGCCTAAAGGCTAGGCTTGGGCCTCAGCCTTCCGCTTCGATTCTGAAGCAGACGCTAAGGCCCCTCGGTTTTATTCTCAGATAGCACCCAAAATTTTGGCAATGTTCTTTCGAAACTTCTCTCCAAAGGGTGGGCGTGCGCCGACGATAGGCAAAATATCGATCATCGTTTGACTGTAAATTGCGCGGCTGTGGCTCATATTTCTAAAACCTTCAGGCCCATGGTAAGCGCCCATTCCAGAGGCACCCACTCCACCAAACGGCAGGTCCTCCTGTACGTAATGCAGCGTAATGTCGTTGATACAGGCACCGCCACTGGGTACGTGATGCAGTAAGTACTCCTGTTCAACCTTGTCTTTTCCAAAGTAATACAGGGCAAGGGGGTTACGACGGGGTTCAATCTTGTTAGGCACTTCAGTGATATCGGTATAAGTCATGACCGGTAAAATGGGGCCAAAAATCTCCTCGTGCATGACCTGCATGTCCTCCGTCACATTCTGCAGAATGTGCAGTGGCATGCGACGGTTGTTTTCGGACGCTCGGGTCTTGTCAGCACCGACAATCGTGAGCTTAGCGCCCTTTGCCACTGCGTCATCAATGTAGCCCTTAAGTCTTGCGAAGTGTCTTTCATCAAAAACCCCCGCGTAGTCTGTATTCTCCGTGATATTGGGATACATCGACTGTGTCTCGTGAATAACCCGCGCGATCAGCTGCTCTTCTAGCTCTTCGGGTACCAAGACGTAATCGGGAGAGAGGCAAAGTTGTCCACCATTTAACAACTTGCCGAATGTTAGACGTGTCCCCGCAAGCTCAAGTTTCGCGGTGCGGCCAATCACAACCGGCGACTTCCCACCCAGTTCTAACGTAACGGGCACCAAGTTCTTGGATGCGGACTGCATCACTTTAGCACCAATGCGAGTAGAGCCAGTGAAAAGCAAATGATCGAAAGGCAACTCCCCAAATTGCTGGCTAACAGCTGCTCCTCCCGTGACGACAGCCACTTCCTCTTCGGAGAAATAGCGGGGCATTACTTCCGCAAACAGCGCCGCTGTTTCAGGCACGAACTCAGAAGGTTTTACTATGGCTCGGTTACCGGCAGCCAGCGCACTCGTCAATGGCGAAACCGTGAGGCCAAAGGGCAGATTCCAAGGGGAAATGATGCCAACAACTCCCTTCGGGTAGTATCGGACTTGGCTCTTTCCGCCCAAAAAATTCATGGGTTTATTGGCGCTTCGCTTTTCGGGTTTCATCCACGCTTTCAAGTGCTTCATCGAGTAGTCGATGGCCTCGACCTTTGACGCGAACTCTGAAAACAAGCTGAACTCGTAAGATCGAGCGTCGTTAAACTCGCGTTTGGTGGTGGCAGCAAAGGCCGTTTTGTTTTCAATGATGAACGCCTTGAGTCTCTTAAGCCGGTCAATGCGTGTCGCATAGGTGACTTCGCCCTCGGCGCGAAAGTCACGTCGTTGTCGTTCGACGAGCGCGTTAAGATTTTGTTCGGAAACCGGTGCGATTTTATCGTGTTCTGTCATGCCCATTACGTTTCTCCAAGTGTGCGCTTCAGTGTCTGCTCAACAATTTGCTGTGATTTGCCGAAGCGGTTGCTGCGTTGAATTGGTTTAAGGGTTCAGCGAGTCTTCCGCACGGATGCTCTCTATGATTCGCACCGCATTTTTTATAAAAAGCGGTTCAGACGAAAAACTAGCAATCAAATTCTGCACATCCGAGGGCAGCGCCTCGTCAGCCAACGAAGGGCTCTGGTCGGTTTGCGTCGCACCGATCAGGAGCACCCCCATTGTTTTTACGACCTCAATCGCTTGCGTGGTACTCAACTGAAGCGCTGTGGCCGATCGTTTCGCGACTCTCTCTACCTGCTCTATAAAAAGTTGTTTTGATTCAATCAGCCGAGGAATCGCAACATTGTGCTCAATGACATGTTCGAGTCGGATAAGTAACGGCAAGAAGACGCCATCTGCCAGCGCCGTGCGGTAGAGCAGTCTGGCATAAGACTCGCTGGTGATGTCGTCTGATAGCGCGTTGATGAAGCCCCGGCTCCATCGCATTAGACTTTGGTCATAGAGGCTCAGGAAAAGCGCTTCTCTCGTTTCGAAGTACAGGTAGATCGTGCCTTTGGCGACACCACTTCTTTTACCGAGCTGCGCCATAGAAAATGCCTCATAACCCACCTCTTTAAAGTAGGTTTCAGCGGCTTCGAGAACGACTTGCCGCCGCAGCGCTTTCTGTTCCGTGCTCCTCGCTCTCTGGTTAATCGCAATCACTTTAGTCATTGGCATCTCCGAGGTGCTTCGTTGGCCGGCTGTTAATTGGGGGTGAGGTATTTCTCCCACATTATTTAACTGACCACCAGTCGACTATATAGCTGACCATCGGTCAATTCAAGTGGTGGTGATATGAGCCCATTTTTGAGCCGCTTCTAGCGAAGTCCTACTGTGCGCGGCGCCCACAACTTGGATGACATCGAGTACCGCCTTAATGGCCGCCTCAGCTGTGTACCCAGTCACCGGGGCGCACTTGGGGCGGTCTTTACCGCGATCTAGCGCACAGCCCAAATCGGAGAGATAGGCGAGGCAGTGCGGGTGTCATTGAGCGCTTATGTGGGTGACCTCCAAATATTGAGGCTCACCGTGGAATTCACTCAGATACTGTGACCTTGCTGAAAGCAGCGCTTCTCGATTTCTAGCCTTAACATGACCGTAACCACGTAATTGCTCCGGCAGCCTCATTAGTTGGTTCGCTGCACCGTAGTTATCAGACGTCAGGCGATCGCAGACTAAAGTCAGGTCTGCTTGATAACGCGCCAGATCCTCTCTTTCTTGCCTGCGCTCACTTGTGAGTGCGAAAACATCCCATCGTGTTCCCCGGAGCCACTTGAGCTTAGCGAGTATGCGAAACACGGGCATGAGCCAGGGACCAAACTCGTATTTTTTGACTTTGCCCGTGGTTGGGTTGGCTCTGCTTAACAAAGGCGGCGCCAAATGAAATCTGATTGAGTAATTACCGGTGAACTGTGTATCGAGTTTTGCACGAAAGGCATCATCACTGTGCAGACGTGCGACTTCATATTCGTCTTTACAGGCCATGAGCTTGAACAGTTGCTGAGCGACGGTATGCGTTAGCGAATCGTCGGCGTCCGGGTCGCAGTCAACTGAGCGCACCTTTTCAATTTGAGCGAGATAGCGTTGTGCGTAGTCCACAGATTGATAGGCCACAAGCCGTTGAAAGCGATCATCAATCACTTGATCTAGCGTAAAGTCGTCGTTGGTATTTGACGACTCATGAGCTAACAGCGACTCAACCAGTTCAGGTTGATTGGCAAAGCGGCGGCCAAGGAGAAACGCGCTCTTATTAAATTCAACGGCCACCCCGTTCAATTCGATCGCGCATGCCAGTGCCGCTTCACCTACCGGCACCCAGCCGCGCTGCCAGGCATACCCAAGCATGAAAAGATTGGTACCAATGGCGTCTCCCGTTAACTGCAGGGCGATCTCGGAGGCGTGAACAAACTCCAGTTGCTCACCCACTTCCGCGGCGACCTTTTGCCTCATACCTTCTGACGGGAAGTGCGCGTCGGGGTCCCGAACAAACGCAGCGGTGGGCTGCTCGTTATCGTTAATCACTGCATGGGTGCGACCGTGAGCGACCTTACCCATGGCCTCATACCCCGTGCTCACCACCAGATCGCATGCGATGAGCAGGTCGGCCTCCCCAGCGGGAATTCGAACCGCTTTGATTTGCTCCTGTGAGTTGGCGACGCGCACATGACTGACTACCGCGCCGAATTTTTGCGCGAGTCCTGTCTGATTTAAGGTCGCGCAACCTTTGCCTTCAATATGCGCAGCCATAGCAATCAGAGACGTAATCGTTAGTACCCCCGTGCCACCGACTCCCGCCACAACCGTATTCCAGGGTTGATCGAGAGCCGGCAAGTCGGGCTGGGGCAATGGATCAAAGACAGGCTCCACCGATTGCGCTGCCTGTGCTTTGCGCAGCTCTCCGCCAATTACCGACACGAAGCTCGGGCAAAAACCTTTTAAACAGCTGAAGTCATGGTTGCAGGCACTTTGGTCAATCTCACGTTTTCTACCCAGTGCTGTTTGCTTCGGAAGCACCGAGAGACAATTGGATTCGACACTACAGTCGCCGCAGCCTTCGCAAACCGCCTCATTGATCACAACACGACGATCGGCCTTACGCATTTTTCCTTTTTTGCGACGGCGTCTTTTTTCTGCTGCACAAGTCTGTTGATACACAATGACGGACGTTCCCTCGAACTCTCTGAGCTCCAACATCAACGCTTCGTATTGGTCACGATGCGTTAAGCTAAAGCCAGGCACGCCATCAAACTTCCCAACCCAATCTTTGGGGGCATCGGAGACCAGCGCGATGCGTCGGACCCCTTCGCCGCTTAACTGACCGATCAGATCTACTACGCTCAAAGAACCGTCGATCGGTTGTCCACCGGTCATCGCGACGGCGTCGTTATAAAGGATCTTGTAGGTAATGTTCACGCCGGCGGCAACCGCCGCCCGAATCGCCAGAATGCCGGAGTGAAAGTACGTGCCGTCGCCCAAGTTCTGAAACACGTGCTGGGTCTTGGTAAACGGTGCCTGACCAATCCACGTCGCGCCCTCGCCACCCATTTGAGTGAAAGTATGCGTGGGCCGATCTGGCATCCAAGTGGCCATGTAATGGCAACCGATACCGCCCAGCGCATGACTGCCCTCTGGCACTCTGGTGGAGGTGTTATGAGGGCAGCCAGAACAAAAATGAGGAACGCGCTCGATGGTTTGATAGGGCGCAGCGAGGGACTTTTCTTTTTGCTCAATCCAACGGACACGTTGCTCCAATAGTTCACTGGAAAAGAAACGTCGAATCCGATCCGCGATGACGAGTGCGATCATTGCCGGCGTCAGCTCTCCCACATTTGGCATAAGATCTCGACCAACCTCATCGAACTCACCAATCACCCTCGGACGGCTGCCGACAGGATAGTTATAGAGCTGTGAGGTCAGTTGATCCTCAATGATGGAGCGTTTCTCTTCAACAACCAGAATCTCTTCAAGACCCTCGGCGAAGTCGTGGGTAAGGCGCGGTTCTAGTGGCCAAGGCATTCCAACCTTAAAAACCCTAATGCCGATTTCGGCGGCAATGGCCTCAGTAATACCCATGTCCTCAAGCGCCTGCATAACGTCGAGGTATGCCTTACCGGAGGTGATGATGCCAAAGCGAGCGTTGGGGCTATCGAGCACAACTCGATTCAGACGGTTTACCCTGGCGAACTCGCGGGCGGCATAAATTTTATATTTGTTGAGGCGGAGCTCCTGCTCCAGCGGCTTGTCAGGCCATCTGGCGTGAACACCGTCAAGTGGCAATTCAAATTCTTCCGGGATGATGATGTCTACTCGGTCAGAATCAATGTCAGCGGAAATCGCTGAATCCATATTTTCTGTGATGGCCTTCAATCCGACCCAACAGCCTGAATACCGGGACAGCTCCCAGCCGAAAATACCCAGATCCAGCACCTCCTGCACATTAGCTGGTGCCAATACGGGCACAGAGGCTCCAATAAACATGTGTTCCGATTGATGGGGCAATGTAGAGGACTTGCAGGCGTGATCATCCCCTGCCACAGCGAGTACGCCACCGTAGCGAGACGTACCAAAGGCGTTAGCATGTTTAATAGCGTCCATACTACGGTCGACACCGGGCCCTTTGCCGTACCACATGCCAAAAACGCCATCGAAACGCGCCCCCTCGAACAGGTTCGTCTGTTGGCTGCCCCACACCGACGTGGCGGCAAGGTCCTCATTAACGCCTGGCTGGAAGTGAATCTTATGGGCATCGAGGTAGGCTGAGGCTTTCCACATTGCTTGGTCGACACCGCCCAGTGGGCTACCACGATAGCCAGAAACGAAACCTGCGGTATTCAGACCACGCCGCAAATCCCTTTTTCTTTGAATCATCGGAAGACGGACGAGCGCCTCAATGCCTGTCATATAGGCGCTTGTATGGTCGTTAGTGTATTTGTCGTCCAGTGACACTTTCCGCAGCGCCGATCGCTGTGCCTGCCCCATGTATTTGCCCTTTCACGAAAGTATGACTCTAGACATTATGGGTCGCGAAGATCAGAAGATTTATTTTAAAAACCGCAATATGCGTCATATTTTGCATATTTTATGCTGAAATTTTCCAAAAATAGAATTTCTATTCTTAGCTTTAGATTCCACTGGGAAGACGTGGTGGCGGGTACTTTAGAAAGACGCCAGTTCGAAAAATCTGACTCAGGCCGTATCGATCCGTCGCAGCCATGCGGGGACGCCAGAAGGGTTCGATCAACACAGCCCATCAGAGTTGAAGATAACCTTGTGAGCCCTACCACCGTTTGGCGGGCGGGCAGGTTGTCACAAAGGGATTCGATAGATAGCGCGTTCTCGCTCGTCAGTCGCGAACAGCGCTCCCGCATGAACTGTAAGTCCATTGAAAACCATAGAGGGCGGTTGTGCAGGCGTGGCTGCGGGACTGCCCGGGGTTAAGGTGGCTATAACCTGGGTGCCCGACGCATCATGACGCTTTATTTCGCCAGTATCGCCCTCGTAAATGAAGATTGTCTCGTCCAAAACCGCGATGCCCTCTGGCGAGTTAAGACCTGCCACCATGACTTCCTGATTACCCGAACTATCGACCGCCACGATCTCTCCCCGCTTGCGATCAGATACCAGCAGTCGGTCGCCATAATGTACAACGTGGGTTGGCGCATCAAAGTCGTCTGACAAGACAGAAACAAGCGAGCCGTCATCTGCAAATAGCGAAAGTGTATTGTCACCGTGGAGTGTAACGGCATAGTGATCGCCAAATTTTACTGCCGAGACCGGTACATTTAGGGTGGTTAAAGCCTGCGTTATTTCACCCGAGATCGGATCAAGCACTTTCACCGAGTTATCCAGCCAGCTGGTCAGTAATAAATCGGCGCCATGATTTGCAATCGCGGTCGCCGTGCCGATGGGTGCAAACTGAAAAATATTTCTGAGTGTCCAAACATCATCGCCCGTGCGCGCACTGATCGCTCGCACAGACTGAATGTCAGCAACGACCAGATTGTCCTCATGAACCACCAACCCACCTGGGTGTGATAACCCACCGGGCAAAACTTCCTCAACCCCTTCAGACGTGACCTTGCTAATGAAACCATCGGCATAACTCGACACGAACAAGTTATCCGTCTTGTCGAAGGCAAAGTTATCAAGGCCTTGAGATAACGTGGCAACAACTGCGTTGCGACCATCGGCCTCTCGTCTGATCACCTCACCAGAGCCCGTATCAAGAATGTGGAGACGCCCTCGCGAATCAAATTTTACGGCAGCAGGCACCATAAGACCGGTTACCTCAGTACGTGACTCGCCCGTTTCAACGTCAACACTTATCACTTCGCCGTTGAACCAGCGTGGTCCATAAAGTCGACCGTCAGGTCCCCAATCCATGCCATTGAGACCACAACCGGGCCCAAGGTCATCACGAATTGGGCGCGCAGGCACAGTGCCCATGGGGTCAACTTCATAAAGCCCCGTACCAAAGAAGCATTGGGAAACAAAAAGACGACCGTCATCGGAGAACGTAATTGGATTGACGCCTGGGCCAAGCTCTGCAGCTGTCACTAACGTACCGTCACTGAGAAAGCCCGCAACCTGACCGGTGAGAATGCTAGTCCAGTAAAAGTCGCCCTCAGCGTTAAAAGCAACGTCGTCAGGACCAAAAACGCCTTGCGCCGGTCCGTATTCAGATACTATTTTTTTTGCCTGAGTATCGACCACCGAAATCGTCGACCCTATGACCGAAGCGGCATACAACAGACCATCTGGACCAAAGTGAATACCGTTCACGCCAGAGATTTCCGCACCTGACTTGAACAACAGCGACGAGGCTGGCGCCTTCGTTGTCGGGGTTACCGGATCCTTGTTTTTGTCGGTACAGGCGACCACCAAAAAGAAAGCCAATGCAGATATAACATGTGTTCTTTTTATGCTTATCACTGTTTGTCTCCAAAATTTTCTTTTAACAAAGAAAGTGTCAGGCAAGCCCTAGCAGCTCAGTCAGTCCTCTCTTTTCCCATCTTCATTCTATGAGTCCCCTATCACTATGGCGAGATGAATAAACGGGTATCCGGTGGTTGTTGTCATTTAATCGAATAGAAAAAAAGCCCAAGCGCCGACAGCCGAATTTCCTGCTGACAAGAACAGGCACCCAGTTCTTTGAAATCGCTTACTAGGCCCTAGCTAATAAAAAGCCCGCATAAAGCGGGCTTGGTAAGTCGCGTCGATAGCTACTTTGTGTAATAGACAGGAATACCCTGCACCGATGCAACAGGGCTTACTTGACCCACCGCCGACATTTGCAGGGCAAGAAACGCTTCACTACTGGCAATGGCGTCGTTCGACTTCGCCATCGTCTGCCAATCTTTCCATGACATCACGTAGTGTATGTTGCCAGTGCCACCCACACCCTCGTTGTAAATGTTGATCTTGGCGCCTAAGCCTTCATGAATCGCCTTAGCGCTCATAAACGTCTCATAAATCTTCGGCATCATCCCGGGCGTAGGCCGCCAAATGAAAACCCTGAATGGACCATCGTCAGCGAAACTCGAGGCTGTGACAGACGCATCCCAATTCAACCCCTCCAAAGACATCACAAGTTCACCCGACGGTGATTTGGTTACCTCATTGACGAAGGCCAGCCATTCATCGCTACTGTTGTAAGCCTTTGTCGTTGCCCACTCTGAACTGCTATCCCAACGAAGGACATAGTCGAATGTAGCACCGCCAGGCACGCCGACATCCATTTGAAAAATACCGACTTTAGCGCCACTTTTCTCGTGAAGCTTGGCGGCTTGAAGCAGTGCACCCACAAGCTGCTCGCCCTTACCGTCAAGTGCCTGCCACCTAAACACTTCCAAGCGCTCAGCAAGTGCAGTAAGTGGAGTACTGATTACCGCTAGACACAAAAACAATCGTAATGCTCGTTTCATAACCCTCTCCCAAACGTTGTTAAAAGTCGGCAGATGCCGATGACTTCAAGCTAGCAACATCGCGACATAGAGACCAATAAACCACCAACAAACCAATTTATTGCGACAAACGCGACAAAATATAGACAAATAGCCGTGCCAATACCCTATGGTAATTAAGCGTCCCTAGGCCTCGACACAGAACAACCTAGAGGGAAGTCAGATCGTGGGGCGTCTCCCATCAAAAAAAAGCTAAGGAGAACGTGTAATGAAACATTTTATTTTTGCCGTAATAGCCACTGTCTTTTGCATGAATGTCAACGCTGAAGCGCTCACATTAGAAAAGCGACAACCAGATACGGTAATGAACGTGACGACGTTGACACTTGGGGACGATGAGTCAGTCATTAATGCCGAGGGGGATATGGGCGTATACGGACGGGTATATGTGACGTTCCGATTGACCTATGACGAAGGGCGCGCGGGTGGCACTGTCTACGGATCCGGTCGCGGCGCCGTGGGAAATGACATCGCTGTCGGCAACTTTTCAGGGCGCTGGGAAGTACAAGACGGCACCGTCACTATGCGACATGTTGTTGCGCTCAACGACGGCACCGTCAACCTTGATATTGTGACTTTCAGACCGGTCGATCGCGAGCTCATCATTCGGGCGTACGTTCTAAAGTAGCCATCAACAGCAAACAACTGGGGACAAGCAGTCCCCCAAACTGGAGTAAATATGAAGCCTATTCAATCCCTTGCAGCCATTCTATTTCTGTTAAGCAGTGCGTCTTACTCATTCGCCGATACAGCGCAAGAAATTCGAGACGTTGTGGAGGCTAATATGGTGTTCACCAACAAAAACCTCTCTCAAGATCCAATGCGTATCTCGTCGGGTGGATCTAAGGAGTTCTTCTCAAGTGGCGGACTTCTCAACACACTGACGAGGAATGGTGGTAACCCGGACTTCGAGTTCTTCTCGGGGTCCGTGAAACACATTGAAGTAGTGGTTTTGGTAGAAGGAAAAGCCGCTATCGCCCACTATTATCAAGAAGCCGCTATGAAGCCAAAAGGTCTGCCGGCAGTGCCAAATTACCGCACGAGAGTGACACAGGCATTTGTTAAAGAGGACGGCATGTGGCGAGTCAAAGCAGCGCACTGGTCGCCGCTTCAAGGCGGGGCCGGCACCTCTCAGACCGTTGTAAAATAAGCACGCGGTTTTTTTATCGGGGCCCATTATAGGCCCCCACTCTAGCGCCTGTTCTCGGCCAGAAGACCTCACCAAACGAGAAGCGCTGTCTGAGGGCATTAAAAAAAAGGGGCATTTAATGCCCCTTTTCTTACACCGGTTATATTAAACCGACGCTATTTGTATTGAACACGTGAAAGTACCTTTCGGTCCACAATCTCGCGATAGTCCTCGTAACCCTGAGAAATCTCTTGGTTTTCTTCTTCGTTACTCTCAAAGCGTTTGGTCATCTCGGCAACCATTTTCTGGTACTGCTCAGCATTTTGCTGCATGGCGCCCATATTCTCATAGGTAACGGTCAAGAATACGTTTGGTGAGTCCGCGACATTGGCCGCCCACACTGCGAAGTTTTTAATCGCACCTTGATCCTTCAAAACCTGCATTGAATTAACCCACGTGCCTTCAAGTCTAGTCAGATAACCGTCAACGTAATTAGGCTTTACAGCAATAACCGTGAGCTCAGTCACTTCTTGGCTTAAGTCATAGTCTTTCCAAATCTCCGCTGTTGCAGTGGCGGAGGTTCCAATCATTACGCTTGCTACCAACATGCTTAAAAAATACTTCATTGATCACCCCTTTTTTGTAGATCGGCAAACGCCGATCTGATCACGCTAGCAACGTCTGAAAGAGAAAGCGAGCTTGCGGAGGAAATAGTCAGAAAGGTGACAATCGCTAGTGGTTCCGTGACGCGTTTCGTGCGCTTTGACAGGGCAGAGGCCGCCTCCGAGAAAACCCACCTCAAAAGTCTTCAGTCTGCCGCAACGAAGGCAATCACCTTTAAGCTTAAGAAAAGTAAACTCATTGAGCCCGGCTACTTAAGCGCTACCCAGCAGTCCTCGCATGTAAAGAACGCCTTTGGCTCACGAATATCTATTAATGTTTCATAGCGTTTTGAAATACCATCCAGAGCTGATAACACCCTCGGCTCCCCCAGAGAGACATCGAAGTTTTCCAGTAATTCTTTGAGAATTATCTCTTCAGGCGACAGTTCTTACCCATAATATTCAACTTGGTAATCGTCAATTCCTGCCGACTGGGCCTCATCGGCGATGGCTGAATCAATGCCTCCAAGCTCATCCACCAACCCTATTTCCGGAGCATCGGTCGCAAGCCACACTTGACCACCCGCGGCGGCTTTGATGGCTGCGTACGACTGAGATCGTGACTCGGCTACGAAATTCACAAATCCGTCGTAGGCATCAGCACCTCAGCTTGCGAAGGTCTTATCTAGACCGTCATCAATGGGGTGGCTCGGATCACAGTCCCCGTGCTTTGAGGGAACGACACCCTCGAAGTTGAGGCCGACATAATCCATGGCGTTTTCAAAGATTCGTAACGCAATTGCCACATTAATGGAGCGCGTAATCGTTGTCAGCTTGGCAACGATAAAGTCAGCAAGCGTTGAGATGTAAACACCACAGGCGGCAGGGTAGTCACCCAGACAACGGGGTTAACGACGCACTTTTTCGATCTGAAAATCGGCGAACCGCACGATCTCTTCATCTATGCGGAGATTCTCCTTCTCAGCCAAAGAGCGATAAATCCCCCACTTAGGACGGACAAAATGATCTCCCTCGGTACCGCGCCACATATCCAAGCCCTGCTCAGAGATATCAAATACAACCTCTTGGGCTGCGTCGTCCACGATAATCATGCGGAAGTCGCCTTCCTCAGCGAAAGTAGCGCGGACGTATGCGGTTAGCCAGCGACCTTCAACTTTATCTCGATCGGTTCGCGCAAGATCCGTTGTGCTAGAGAGAGGACTGTGACGAACTTCAAATCCATCATCGCCACTCTGAACATTTCCCGTCAGTGTAATGATCGGCATGCTGTCATCACCACCAACAGCCTTGAGTTGGAAAAAATGACTAAACCTTGTGGTTAAAGAAATGCCTGACTCAATTTTAAACTTCCAACGATAGATCATGACTTCACCTTCATATGCTTTTACAGCATCCTCAGACTTATCGTAGGTCTTGATTTCGTTGCGCTGGCGATCCGTAATGTCTAAACGATCGCGATCACGATCGTCGTCTCTGTGAATAACGAAAACAAAGTGATCGCCCGCATCTTGGTCTGTAGCTTCGAAAATGTGAGGCGACCCCGGATGATTTATCTCATAAAGATCTGGTGCTTCGATTGGATTGGGGCCCGCAAAATTTCTTATGAGATCGTAGGTATCAACCTGACCCTCTCCATCAGCAGACAACGTGCGCAGAGATAATGAATCGAATTGCTCTTCGTCCTCAGGGAGGGTTTCACCGCTTGTGGAACCGGAGCCTGATCCCGAGCCAGAACCGGAACCGGAACCGGAACCGGAGTTATCGCCGCCTCCACCGACTGCGAGAGGAGCCGCGGGCGCGCCGCCGCCACCTCCCCCACAAGAGACAAAAAAACCGGCTAACAAAGCGCTCATTAGCGTTGCAGCTATAGGCTTTAGCGTAGGTCGTTGACTTCTCTTCTTTCTAACCACTTGTCTCACCTGGCCATTTTTTGACCGTTTGCGGACCGGTCCAGCGAAGCGTACCGCTCGGGAGCTGCACTTCATGCGTCTTAACCCGTGAGAAGTCGTTGTGCGCCCAGGCTAAGACAAACGAAACCCCCGACCTCAAGGCAATAGTGGCAACCGTATACTCAGGTGAATCGAGGATAATATTAAGGCCACCGATAACGCTCTGCTGCCCCGTGGAGAGCTCTGTCACTGGACTATAGCTACCGTGTGACTCAATCACACTAACGAAGCTATTTTGATCGCCTTCAGGCGATCTTCGGTGGATTAACACGGGATCTCGGCGAAGATTAAAGTCCGGGTCGTTCGCTCCCAACCGCCCGTGGATGAAGGCGTCGCCGCTCTTAACTGATCTAAACATCGTGTAAAACCGATTCGCATTTAGCCAAGTAAATTTGAGCGCAGACCCACTGATTACGTCAGTCCTCGCCTCTTCCAAAATATGTTGGTAACCACTGTCGATTCCCAATCGCGTAGGCGCGGTCGGGGCTATGAGAGGCTCAGAAATTTCTATAAATTGACCTAGATAATGGGTTGGAATATCGATGATTTTTGCATTACCAGAGACCTTTAATAAATCGACAAGTAAAGGCCTGTCCAACACAGGTAATGATACTAGCGAAAGGGCGCGACGGAGCTTGGCACCTGGATATGCGTTAACTTCCTCGGCATAAATAGTAAGGAGTGACTCGTCATCTAGCGATGCGTACGCCAATGTAGAGTGATGTTGACTACCCAGTGCGTACTGCCCATCAAAATGTGACTTCTGATCGAGCACCATCGTGTTGTGCGCTATCGACTGTTTGGCCCACGTAGTGTTCTCGGGAAGGTAATTGCCTCCCCCTTTTTGACCGATGTTTACAAATCTAACCAGTCCGTAGTCTTGAATAATCTCGTCGCCGTTATCATGGAATGAGTAAGAGAGCTTGTCATAGTGACCGTGACTCAAACCTTGCGCTGTAAATTTGAAGACCGCGGCGAGATCCCCACGTCGTAAAACGCCGATACCGCCCTGCTCACCCTCTGGGCCGTCTCTGAAAACTACCGATCGTTGCTGTCTGGACTCTCCTTTTCCATCAGCGAGACCCGCCGCTAGTGCTAAGCCTGCTTGATCGAGTCTTACGCGACCTTGACCTTCGGCAACACTCAGCAACTGTGGATTTTCATCGCCATACGCGTAAGCGGCACTGACTGCGAGGGTCATACTTGGTGTAAAAATCGACATCCCCTTTTGCGCATCGTTAATCGCGAAAAAATCACCGTCAGCGTCCGACAACTGAATTAGCGCGTTTACAGCCTTAACCAGTACATTGTTTTTATGCTGAAGAACCTTGTACTCGGGCTTGGCATTCTCCATTGCGATTGCAAAGGCAAGGAACGGATACATCGCATAACGTTGGTAATAGGGACCTTCTGTGTAATACCCATCAGGTGAAAAAGGCTCTTCTAGATTGGCTAAAAAGCCAACACGCTGATCCGCGACCTTTATGAACCCACCGTCATCATCAAGGGCTCCTAGCTGAAGTCCGTCGTCTTTCAACCCATACAGCGCTCGCTCGATAAGGTCGCTGTCGTCCAGCACAAGGCCCAGCATACCAACCGCCGCGGTACCCCAAGTGCTGTGATTGTGAACACGATTAAAAAATTGAGGATTACCTGTCGATAGAAAGTCTGCAAAAGGCCTGAACAACTGGGCATTCAAAAACGCTCTATCTTCTTCAGATAACCAGTCGTAAATCGCATCGTATGCAAGCGACATGTAGAGCAGCCAATTCGCATCGTTCAAACACTGCCAAAAGAGCTTCCCACGCGCGTATGAGCGTTCCTTGGGGTGCAAGGGCAATTTGGGATACATCTTGGCGTACTCAAACAGCATATCGCGAAGATATGCAGCATATTTTTCATCTCCGAGGATCTGAAACAGCGCACCCGCCTTTTCAGCTATGAAAAAGTTCTGCTTGTGACGCTCATGTGTGTAGCCACCGGAAAAATCCACGGGTAGAGGGACATGAATACCCGAAGCCATCTCGGCGTCAACTTCTCGCTTAGTGATCTCGACGGTGCGATCAAAAAGCGGAACTCGCCCAAGACTAGACCTAATGTGCTCGACGCCGTCGGCGGTAAGTAACAATCTTGGATGCGTTACAACGGAATCCTCGGCCAGTGTTAAGCCCGAGAGGAAGCAAGCTAAGCAGAGAACAACACAGCGGCTTATTCGATACATATTGAGGGTCATCCAGCCGGTAGAAGATTTGCTATGCGTCTACTCAATATCGCCGGAACGATTGCACCGCGATGCTGAATAACGAGAGAGGCCAACTCCGAACCAATCCTGGCGGAATCGACTTGATCCATGCCTTTAGCACGCCCCGCCAAATAGCCGGCATTAAACGAATCTCCCGCGGAGGTGGTATCGACAACATTTGTGGTAATCACAGGGATATGCTCATCAACGCCTAGACCGGCCACACGACATCCGTGCTCACCCTGTTTTAGGGCAATCTCTTTTACACCAAGAGCGCTCAGCTCTCCGATAAGATCATCGGCTGACATCTCCCCAAAAAGCGCCACTTCGTCCTCGAGTGTCGGTAATGCGAGGTCTGTCATGCCGTACATTGCACGGTAAACCTTCCTCGCCTCTTCGAGGCTACGCCACAGCTTTGGCCTGAAGTTGTTATCAAAAGCAACTCGTCCGCCTGCCGCGCGGTATGTAGGTAACCACGCCATCAAGCGCGCACGAGAGGCGTCTGTTAAGACTGCCAAGGTAATGCCGGACAGGTAGAGTATGGATACACTCCCAAGCGTCTCAAAAAGCTCAGCAGCATCAGGCTCGTCATCCAGTAACCGTTTCACAGGCGCTCGGTCGCGCCAATAATAGAACGAACGCTCCCCCACCTCATCGGTGTCAATAAAATAAAGACCGGGTAGTTCACCCTCCGCATGACGAACCCTCGAGCAGTCTATGCCTTCCTGGCGCCAGCACTCAGCCATCCAAAGACTCAGAGGGTCATCACCCAGTACCGTGACGTAGCTGGGCTCCAAACCCAAGCGTGCAAGGTAAATACACGTGTTAAGACTATCTCCGCCAAACGCTAAGTTAACGGGACGTGAAAATGCAGTTGCAGGCACGCCGCTGGATTTCGACAACTCCAACATGCACTCGCCAATCGCAGCAATTGTCGTACTCATGGCAATTAGATTCCGATTCTCACGAGAAAAAGAGCCCACCGTTGGTATCGATATTTACGCCTGTGACGAAAGAAGATGCGCCAGACGCCAGATACAATACGGTATCAGCAATTTCCGCAGGATTTCCCTCTCTTCGCAGTGGCGTTGCGTTGGCCACATTCTTTCGAACTTCATCCTTGCTAAAAGTATCGTGAAAAGTGGTGCTAATCATCCCAGGGCAAAGCGCATTCACACGGATATTTTGAGGACCCAGCTCCTTCGCCATCGCACGGGTGAACGTCATGACGGCGCCTTTCGAACATGCATAAGCACTGGCGCCTGGACCGCCGCCATCTCGACCTGCCTGAGAAGCTAGATTCACAATGGCACTGCCAGGCGCCATGTGTGGAACACATGCCTTTGTCGTCAAAAAGGTTGACGTTAAGTTGAGGTCGACAACGTTCTTGAAAAAATCAACATCCATCTCTGCCAATGTTTTTCGCGCTATCAATCCGCCCGCTACATTGACAAGGATATCAATCGCTCCGCCAAACGCTGATTGCGCTGTCGAGACAAGGGCGTCAACGTCCTCTTGACGGGTCATATCACCCTGCAGCGCAATGACATTCCCCCCCACGGCTTTCGCCTCTTCTTCGGTTGCGCGCGCTTCATCTGCTGAGCCGTAGTAGTTAAACGCGACACTTGCGCCTGCACCAACCAGCTTTAGTGTGATCTGCCTGCCTATATCGCGCGCACCACCTGTAACAATTGCAACCTTACCTGTTAGATCCATCTCATATTCCTAGTAAACATGTTTTTAAAACCAAAAATGCATCCCCCGAAAGCGCCTAGTGTGATCCCTCCAAGCGCTCTACTTTGGGACACAAAACTAAAATGCTCATCATCGCAGTGATGGCAAGCGCCGCACCTATGACAAACGCGGGAGTGTAATTTCCACCCGCGGTGAGCCAAGGCACCAGTGATGTGAGTGCAGCTGCACCCAACTTTGCGGACATTCCAGCAATTCCTGCCAAAGTGCCCACGGGTTTACCTCCAAACAAATCGCTTGGAAGCGTCTGTACGCTGCCAATAGCTGTTTGAAAACCAAACAGGATTACAGCCATGATCATCACCGCGTTGAACGGTGTGCCGGGATCCGACATCAGTAAAAAACTGGGCAGCATAATTAGGCAACCCAATGAAATTACAGACTTCCGGGTTGCGTTGAGACTCCAGCCTTTGGTCATTAACCACTGGGCAAGGCCGCCACCAAACCACGCTCCGAACATCGCACCGACGTAGGGAACCCAACCGTAGATTCCAATCTGTTTCACATCCATTCCGAAGACTTCGGACAAATAAATGGGGATCCAAAAAACGAACAACCACCAAATGGGGTCAATGGCAGCGGAAGCAAGAATGACACCCCAACTTTGCTTGTGGCTCAGTAGCTCCGCGGTAGAGGGGTCATACTCAGTCTCGCTGAAGACGGGCTCCGGCGTACCGCTGCGGTTATTAATTATGTAGTCACGCTCCTCAGCCGACATCCAGGGGTGACGTTCTGGCGGCGCTTTAACGATGTAAAGCCAAGGAACTAGCCATAATAATCCGGCCAAGCCGATCAGAATAAAGATTGCTTTCCAGCCAAAGTAAACGCTCAAAAAGGCAATCAGAGGAATCGCGATAATGCCGCCAATAGCAGCGCCAGAATTGAATATGCCTTGAGCAAAGGCACGCTCTTTTGAGGGAAACCACTCCGCATTCGCTTTCGCAGCTCCCGGCCAGTTCCCCGCCTCGGCGACACCAAGTACCGCTCTAAAGAGCGCAAAGGAAGCGACTCCCTTGGCCAATGAGTGCAATGCAGTGGCGATAGACCACACGGTTATTGAGACCGCAAAGCCGAGCCTTGTGCCAATCTTGTCGAAGATCTTCCCGAAAATAGCCTGACCAAAGGCGTAAGAAAACACGAACACAACCGAGATAAACGCATAAATTTGCTTGTGCTCATCTGCGGTTTTATCCGGATAGAGATCTGCCGCTATTGCCGGCCAGAGGACGTTTAGCGATTGGCGATCGATGTAGTTGATAACGGTAGCCAAAGCCACGAGTGCGATGACCCACCATCGAAGGCCCGTCATATTCTTCATTTTGCTTCTCCCGACATAATATTTTGCAACCCCTCGGTGCTTACCCCTTTTAGTAAAGGTCCTAGCGCGATGTTGTCGTCTGACGAGCTTCTGTGCGTGACAGGCTCATTCGACAACGGCAACGCCCCCACTTTCATCCACCCGATAACAGTTGATTCCCGCTAACAAGGGCCGTGTTTTTCTTTTGGCTATTAAGCTCTTCGACTTCTAAGTAGCCTTCACCATCGAAGCGATTTTTCAGGACACGTGTGCGTGGCTCACCCACTGTGTGGTTGATCACAAGGGGAGCACTTTTTACCAACGTATTTTCGGCGATCTCGGTAACCTGCACTCCGTGCAAAAATATGGAGGCGCCTGATTTATTTTTTGTGCCATTACCCACATTAGTGACATGCGACCCTGTCATCGTGAAATGCGGACCAAATGTGCTTTCATCCGTGCCACCCCGGTACAACGCAACAAGTGGTCCTTGAATGTTTGAAAATGAAGATCCGGTGATGGTCACGTAATCAGCGTTATAAATACCGAGGTCATCGGTTTCCGCGTCGAGTTTGAGAACGGCGCCACTGATATCAGAAAACGTCGAGTCAGTGATTGTGATTCGATCAGCCATCGTTCCTTTAAATCCCGCTATGACATCAAAGAATCGATTTACATCTAAGTCGTGGAACCGGCTTCCCTCAATCACAACTTCATAGTTATCCAGCATTGAGTAACGACTGGTCCTAATCACGCTGTTACCGGCGTAATCCGGTGCACTCTCGCCTGAAACTTCCAAGCCGCTTAGCTTGATGGCACCACCATCTCTGATCTCAAAAAGTGCCGATCGCTCAAAAGTGATTTTTGCGTCTCCTTCAGAGCGCACGGTCACCGCGTGATCGAGCACAATAATCTTACCCACCTCGTAATCACCCGGCGCGAGCATGACTATCCCGCCTCTACCCGCTTTTTGTATCCCATCAATCAGCGTGTTTTTACCGGGAGCAATCTCAACCACTCTGCCACTATCAAACCGCTGAACCTTGCCAGGCTTCGGGTACCAGACGACACCTGTTTCCGACTTAGCAACCACGGGAATTTTTGGCGAAACGCCAGCACCCTGAAGATCATCGCTCTCTGGATACTTCAATCCGTTCTTTGCTCTAACCAGTGACACGGTCGTTGACTCAAAACCACGAGTCACGGGCGCACCAGACCCACTGATCACGTTTTCATTGAAGGAGATCCCTGAAATGTCATCGTAGACAGTGAACACATCAGCTCCGCTCTCCGCTTGAACAATGAGATTCTTATCGAAAGACGTCCGAACGGGCACTGCTGAACGTTCGGCGTCACTACCCGCCGCTAGCTGGATGTGGTCACTATTGATTAGGCTGTTGGACTCGATGATCGAATCTTCCACACCGTCATAGCGATTGATCGGTGAATTGGGGACGCCATTCATAACCACCAAAGCGCCGCCAAAGCGGTAACCTTTCACCCCTTCGATATAGTTATTTTTAATCGTCTGCCGCCGATTAATGACACGGATTCCACCTGTGTGGGCTACCCCGTTACCAAGGAAGATATTTTCCTCGACCAAATTGTCGTGCCCATGACGCAGAGTCAACGTGCCCTTAGACTCGAAGAAAACATTTCCTCTCAAGACGTTAGACCCAGACTTGCTAGAGATGATCTCCACTTCACCGTCACATCGATCGAAGTAGTTATTCTCCACCGTGGTAAAGGAGTTACTTCGTGAGAAATGACTCGTACCAATGCGAAGGGTCTCACCGCCGTTCGAACCTAAGGTAGGACGGGGCCCAAAATAATTGTGATCTATGCGGTGGTAGTTCTCTTGGCTAGCTTCCGAATCTAATCGAACTGCGAGCGTGACACCGCGATTTCGTTTGCCTTCGAGGTGGTTGTGGTCAAACCGATTATTCTTCCCGTATATCGCTACCCAATAGTCAGTCTCGAAGCGCTCCGGATTCGTAAAATTATGAATGACGGTTTGCGTGACTCGTGAATTATTGGCGAGCGCTGTCTTGTTTTTTCTGAACGAAATAACCGATTGCGAGGGGGTATATCCATCTCGAAATATTAGCCCCGATACAAGAAGATGCTCCCCCGCTAACGCCAAGTTAGATTGCCCTGTGATGTATACCTTCCCGGGCGTCTCCGCGCGCAACGTTATAGGGAGGTCTGGTTCACCGTGACCTTCAAAAATAATTTCGAAGTCATTCC
>Ga0228672_1000429_pt1 | contig 21496 bp, 15 predicted proteins | sample 90DmetaG_FD_182788 | JGI IMG/M metagenome (GOLD analysis project Ga0228672, IMG submission 182788) | Seawater microbial communities from Monterey Bay, California, United States - 90D | ecosystem: Environmental > Aquatic > Marine > Coastal | place: USA: California | collected 2016-11-08 | reverse complement strand
GTTTAAAAGTTTTTAAAACTTCTGTTGTTAATTTACTTGATAACCATCGGGGTGTAGCGTAGCCCGGTTATCGCGCCACGTTTGGGACGTGGAGGCCGCAGGTTCGAATCCTGCCACCCCGACAGTATGGTCGCATAGCTCAGCTGGATAGAGCACCTCCCTTCTAAGGAGGCGGTCCTAGGTTCGAATCCTAGTGCGATCACGAATAAATAGTGCAATAAGAAAAAACGCCAAGCTTGCTTGAGCGTTTTTTTGTTGGTACTATTTTCAAAGCGGAACGCTTTGGATATTCAATCCTAGTGCGATCACGAATAAATAGTGCAATAAGAAAAAACTCTTTAAGTCATTGATTTATAGGGTTTTAATTTTTTGTTGTATCGGGATTTGTATCGACTAAAATTTTGATTAGCTGAAATTTATTTAGGGGCATACCTTTCTAATGCTGAACTCAATACTTCTGACCTGTCAAATGACATTGTTTTGGTTTTAAAATTAACATATAACTCCATCTGATCTGTATAATGAGGACTTTCAGGTCTTCGACTATTGCCATAAGAAATAACAGATTCATAATATGTCTTAGTAGGCGTAAAACGAACCAGTCCAATATAGGACTCTCCATGAGTAATCTTGATTTTTCCGTCTTTATAAGGCTCTCCTCGCATTGCGGTAACAACATCAGGCAAACCAAAAACAGGCAGTGATTTATCTCCTCTAATTAGCTTTTGGAATTCTCCCAAGCGTACGCGTTCACTATTAAAATGAGTCAACATATAGTTTTTAGTTGTTTTTAAGGCTTCAAACAGAATGTCATGCGTGAACACACGATCATCAGAAAGTTTATCATAAAAGGGACCAAGTTGGTAGTATAAGACTGCATACGCTCCAGCACCATATGATTGTGGATCGGTAACACGATCCCAGTTTTTGATACTAGTTAACAACTCAGCAACTTCAGGATAATCCTCTGATTTCATTTCAAACAATGGATTCAAATCCATAAAATTATAGTTTAGTGGCGTAGGCAATTGATTGTCATACTTTATTCGTTTGAAACGCTCATAATCAATATGTTCTTTTTCTTCAAGTAAATGGAGTAGACGTGTTGATCGATTATTGTCATACAACTCAAAATTCATAGCGCTAGCAAAATGTTCTGGCTTAGGATTATCTTGTACTCCAGAAGATTTAAAAGGACTGTGATTTGCGTTATACACAAAACCTGATTTTGGACTAATAACTTGGGGGAGTTCACTGATAGGATAATAAGTGTTCCAAAGCGTTTTTCGAGTATTTCCAGGAACAACATCAGTCCAGTTATAACCCTCATTTCGTATTGGAATTTTGCCATTAGAAATGTAAAAAATCGTATCATTTCTATCCGCATATCCAATATTATATCCTGGAAGTGCTTTCATTTCTAAAGCGTCATAAAACGCACTGAAATCGGTTGCTTTGTTCATGCGCCACCACTGCTCAATAGCATCAATATTCGTTGTGCTTGGAGTACGTACGGAATATACTCCTGTTTTATTCTTTAGGGTCGGTCCATAAATACTTCGGTAAAATTTTTTCTTAATAGGAATTTTAAGACCGAGTAATTTGAGATGGATTTTGGCTTTAAATTTTTCAAGCTTATACAATGTTCCATCAACCTTATAAACATCTCTTTTTTTGGGATGCATTTCTAGAGCATATACATCGACTTTATCCGGATAATTTACTGTATGAGTCCATCCTAAATACTCGTTAGCTCCCGTAAAAATACAAGGTGAACCTGGGAAGGTGGCTCCAATAATATTGGTGCCTTCTTCACTTACTAAATGTGCTTCATACCATGATGTTGGACCTTCTAAAGGCTGGTGTGTGTTGATGGCTAAAAACGTTTCATCGGATTGAGTTCTACTTCTGCTAATGGCAATGAGATTTGAGCCTTTGGTGTCTTGTTCAATTTTATAAGGCCAAGACAAATTATTAGTCACAATTCCACTGACAAGATCAGCTGCGCCATTTGAAACAAACAACTGAAGTTGTGTATAACGAAGTAACTTTTGTGGAGTAATTGGAAACAATGAAGATTCAAGAATTTCTTCCGGGTATTTTTTAGCAAATGCATTTAATCCCGCTGTAAACCCCTGAAGAAGTTTAATGAATTTTGGATCGAGGGTGTCAAATTGTTCGTTTACGATTTTTTCGGACTGAATCAATTGTACAAGAAAATCAGCGGAGGCACCTTTCAACCCCTTATATTTACTAAACAATCCATTTCCAGCAAGATAAGCTTGTTGAATTGTTTTAAAGTCATCCTCAGCTTGAGCCCATGCAAATCCATAAGCTACTTCGGCATCTGTGGCAGCATAAATATGTGGAACGCCATAAGAATCTCTCACAATTTCAATTGCATCTGGGTTAATCTGAGCATTAATGTTTAGTGAAGTGAGTAAAAAAAAGATGAGAAGAGCAGTGTTTTTCATTTGTAATCGTTGAATAAGACATAAAGATATATAATAAAAATATAAAGTTGTACAATACTTGAAGCAGATATTATACCATTAAATATTTTGTATAAATTTCTGTATTCCCATGTTGTAAATTTTAATTCCACTAAATTTGTAATCGTAAACAGTAAATTACATAAATAATGCCATTTAACATTGTGCTTGTTGAACCAGAAATCCCAAATAATACGGGAAATATAGGGCGGTTGAGTTTGGCTTCAGGTTCAGTGTTGCATTTGGTTAAACCTTTTGGGTTTGAATTAAGTGATGCACGCCTCAAAAGAGCTGGACTAGATTACTGGAAACACATTACAGTCAAAATTTATGAAAACTTAGATGAATTTTTAGCTGTTAATAAAGACGAGGAAATGGTGTTTCTGTCAAGTGCTGCAAAAAAGAGTTATGTTTCCATTGATTATAAGGATAATCTGTTTTTTGTATTTGGAAAAGAATCTGTTGGGTTACCCAAAGGTCTTGTCTCTAGTAACTCAGATAAACTCTATAAAATCCCCATTCACAGTCCACACGTAAGAAGTTTAAATTTAGCAAATGCAGTGAGCATTGTGGTGTTTGAAGGATTACGTTCTTTAGAAGTTTCTAACAGGATTTAGTTGACATTCAATCACTATTTTATTTCCAATTGAACTGGTAAAAAACAGGTATAAATCTCCGCCATCACTAAGTTTGAATAAGGTTTTGAGTGTTTGAATTTTTTCTGAGAAATTCCGGGTTTTTACATTAGCTTTTAGACCACTTATAGTTTTTTTTAGAAGCTTTTTTTGGTAGGGGTGTGTTTTTGTAACTGTATAGATTTTTCCTGGGAAATTCATTAATTTTTCATCACTAGTATATAAATGTGTGTGCTGGTCTAGCTTATCAATTTTAAATTTTTTTGAAATTAGTTGAAATGCTCCCGACTTCATTAGGGCAGCATTGGGTTCGTATAAGTACTGTTTTGGACTGCTATAACTAGCATCAGCTGTTTCTTCCAAAAGCATTTCAAAAGCAAACTGTTGATCGCCATTAGGATGGTTGTTGATGGTGTGAATGTTGGGGCTGCCATCATAATTTTTTTGCTGATGGAACACTAATTCTTTAACCTCATTTTTAACAGACACAACATATACAGTTTTTACAGATTTTAAGGCTGCCAAGCCAATACTAATATCGAGCATTGGTGACATTTTAATAAGTACGTTATTGGAATGCTTAAAAAACAAACTTTGATGGTTAATTACATTAGGGCTGCAATCTTCAATTAAGAATTTTTTATTTTTTTGTGCATCGCGCCTCGAAGGGTCAATATATATCCAATCAAAAGTATCTGGGTACGATTTTAAAAATTCTACCCCATCGATGGCGTGTGTTTTGATGTTATTGGCTCCTAAAACTTCAAAATTATAAGCTGCAATTGCTGCCAATTTAGGATTCAATTCACAATGAACAACCGTATTAAATTGCTTAGAAAAATAATAACTATCTACGCCAAATCCGCCAGTCAAATCCAGTATGGATTCCCCCTGCATAAATCCACTTTTTATTCTAGCAGCTGTTTCAGAAGATGTCTGTTCTATATTAAGTTTGTTGGGATAATAAATTCCAGGCGTGTCGAACCAAGTTTTTAATTTTAAAATACACTTTTTCTTTGCTTCAATTTGCTCAATGAGTTCTTTAATATCAAGGCCTTCAAAAGGGCAACCTTTTAAAACTAAATCTTGAATATTTGAGTTTATATGGTTGTTTATAAACTCTTGTGTGGCGCTATTTAAAAGAATATTATTCACTAAATCAGTTATTAGTCGATAATTTTTTAGTGAATTCATACAGCGCAATACTTGTAGCTTGAACCACATTCATGCTGCTATTTTGACCATACATTTCAATATGTACAATAGCATCACATAACTTTAAAATAGAATCTGAAACACCATGATTTTCATCGCCTATTACAAATGCTATTTTAGAACTTTTTTCTAGTTTTAACTCCGAAATTGGAAAGCTTTTATCGGTAATTTCCAGAGCAATAAGCGTATAATTTTTTGCTTTTAGTTCTATAATTTTGTCTGAAAGCGTTTCAAGTTGTTCAAATGCTACTGATTTTTCGGTCGCTCGAGAGGTTTTTGTAAATTTTCTACCCAATTCTACGGGTGGTCCACCAAGGATTAAACGTTCAATTCCAAAGGCATCAGCAGTTCTGAATAAGCTCCCCAAATTTGCAGCATGTGATACATGATCACTCAATAAAACAATTGGGAACTGTTGCTTTGTAAACTTAGAATTATAATGATTTAGTTGCATAGAAAGTCTAGTTTTCAAAAGCGTATTTAATAATATTTGCTCCCATTTTTAAGGCTTTTAAACGTACCGCTTCGGGATCGTTATGCACGATTGCATCTTCCCATCCGTCACCTAAATCACTCTCAAAAGTAAATAGCAAGATCAATTTTCCTTCATGAAAATACCCCAAAGCTTGAGGAGCCAAACCATCGTGTTCGTGAATTTTAGGCAAGCCATTAGGAAACGAATACTCGTTATTATATATGGGGTGATTCAAAGGAATTTCGCTCATTTCTTTATCCGGAAATACTGTTTTTAAGGCTTCTAAAACATAAGGTTTCATCCCGTAATTATCATCAATGTGCAAAAATCCTCCAGATAATAAATATGCTCTTAAATTTTTGGAATCGGCATTAGTAAATGCAACATTTCCGTGCCCTGTCATATGGATAAACGGGTATTCAAAAATAGCGACACTACCCACTTCCACCGTATGAGGCTTAGCGTCCATTGTGGTTTGAATGTTGGAATTGCAAAACTGAATTAAATTTTTTAATGCTGTTGGATTGCTGTACCAGTCGCCACCACCATCATATTTCAAAACCGCTAGATTTTGACTTTCACAGAAGTAAAATCCGAATATAAAAAGAATATAAAAACACGTTTTATTCATTGCAAAGTTGAATTGTATGACACGCAACGACTCCCGCAGTTTCGGTGCGAAGTCTAGACGCTCCTAAAGATACTGGAATATACTGGTGTTTCAAAGCGCTCTCAATTTCATTAGGGCTAAAATCACCCTCTGGACCAATTAGTATTGTAATTGATTTTTTAGCTTCAATTTGATCTTTTAATCTTAGTTTTTCCTCATCTTCACAATGTGCAATAAAAGTAGCTCCTTCTTGAGGGGTTTTTATAAAATCAGAAAAATGAATGGCAGGTTCCAAAGTTGGTAAATAGGAATGTAGCGACTGTTTCATCGCAACTTGTATGATTTTTTTAAAACGTTCTGCTTTGATCGTTTTACGTTCGCTGTTTTGACAAATAATAGGAGTGATTATATCCACACCTATTTCAGTTGCTTTTTCAAGAAACCATTCGTAACGGTCGTTCATTTTTGTTGGAGCAACAACCAGATGAACCGTATAAGGCTTAGGAGTTTCAAAGGTTGATTTTAAAACATTTACCACACATTTGTTAGGGTTTGGAATACCCACTTCTGCTTCAAACACCCAGCCTTTACCATTGGTTATCATCAGAAGGTCCCCTGTAGTTTTTCGCAATACTTTTACAATATGACGACTTTCATCTTTTGAAAACTTAAAAGTTGTTGTTGTTTCATCCAATTCAGAATTATAAAATAATTGCATTTGATTTAGAGTTTAAGTCGCGCTGTAGCCATCACAGTTTGATCGGCGTAATTGTTATTCAAATATTTTAAATGTCCAACAATTGCAATCATCGCTGCATTGTCAGTTGTAAATTCAAAAGGGGGTATGAAAGGGCTCCATCCATGACAAATTTCAGCTTCTTTTAAAGCATTCCTCACTCCCGAATTTGCAGAAACTCCACCGCCAATTGCAATGCGATTGATTCCTGTTTCTTTAACAGCTAACCTTAGTTTGACCATCAAAATTTCTACGATAGTGTATTGTATAGACGCACACAAATCATTAAGGTTCTCTTCAACAAAATGAGGGTTTTCTTTAAGTTGTTTTTGCACAAAATATAAAATGGCTGTTTTTAATCCTGAAAAACTAAAATTCAACCCAGCAACTTTGGGTTTGGTAAATTTAAACGCTTTGGAGTTCCCTAGTTGTGCACGTTTGTCGATTTCGGGACCCGCAGGATAGCCGAGTCCTAAAATTTTACCACTTTTATCAAATGCTTCTCCAACGGCATCATCTATTGTTTCGCCAATTACCGTCATTTCAAAATGGTTGTCTACTCGTACAATTTGTGTGTGTCCTCCAGAAATGGTCATCGCTAAAAATGGAAAATCAGGCTTTTCAGAACCCTTTTCCTCAATAAAGTGAGCCAGAATGTGTGCTTGCATGTGATTGACATCAATTAAAGGAATGTTGAGACCGTAGGCCAAGGACTTTGCAAATGAAGTTCCTACCAACAAAGAACCCATTAAACCAGGGCCTTGCGTAAATGCCACCGCACTTAAATCAGACAATAAAATACCGGCTTGTTTAATGGCTTGATCGACTACAGGCACAATATTCTGTTGGTGTGCTCGAGAAGCTAATTCAGGAACTACACCACCATATTTTTCATGAATCGCTTGGTTAGCAACAACATTGCTTAGTACTTCTCCATTGTACAGAATAGCTGCCGCTGTATCGTCACAAGATGATTCAATTCCTAAAATGTATATATTTTTTGTACTCATTAACACGTTTTAGTGATAATATTCGTTTAATTTTGTGTTGAATAAATAATTTAAGACATCCACTAATTGGGACGACTGCAAAGAAATAAAAAAAATAGCACTAAAATAAATGCTTTGGGTAGTTTAAATTTTAGTGTAAATAGTTAAATTGTAATCATAATAACAGATTTCGACTATCAATAAATATTTTAAAATACTGATAAAATTTATAACAACTCTTGTGTTGTTATTCCTGCTACTCATGTTCGTGTTATCCATCCCCACTGTTCAAACACGTCTTGGGAGTTATGCTACCCATTCAATTAACCAGAGGTATGGAACCGATATTAGTATAGAAAAAGTTGGTCTTCAATTTAATGGTGATGTAGAGCTCAAAACTATTCTCATAAAGGACCATTACGATTCTACCTTAATTTCAGTAACAGAACTTAATACTTCAATCTTAAGTTTTGTTAAATTGGCTGAGAATAAACTCACATTTGGAGACATCGATTTGTACAATCTTTTCTTTCATATAAAAAATTACGAAGGAGAAGATGAAACAAATTTAGATGTTTTTGTAGAGAAGTTTGATGAAAAAAATCCAACTTTGAATGCTAATAAATTTCTTCTGTCTTCCAGTGAGGTTCGAATACGTGATAGTAAATTTGTATTGACAGATGAAAATTTAAATACCCCAAAAGTTTTAGATTTTCATAACCTTAATTTGACTGCTTCTGATTTTTTAATATTTGGTACTGATATAAAAACTACAATTAAAAGGTTAAATTTTAAAGACACTAGAGGAGCACAAATTCAAAATCTTAAAACTGTTTTTTCGTATTCTTTAACTCAAATGGCTTTTGATCAACTTGAAATTAAAAGCGAGTACTCTACACTTTTTGGTCAACTTCAATTTGATTACGAGCGAAAAGATTTCAAAGATTTTTTGGAAAAAGTGAATGTTTCTGGATTTTTTGAAAATAGTACAATCGACCTCGACGAGTTAAATGTGTTTTACAATGAATTTGGAACAAACCAAAAAGCGGATTTAAACACTACTTTTTCAGGGACACTAAATGATTTACGATTAGAAAATATTGATATAAAAACTTCAGAGAATACCTCTATTGTTGGGAAAATTCAATTTAAAAATTTATTTAAGGACGCTTCAGAAAAATTTAAAATGGATGCATATTTTCAACAAATAGCGTCCACTAATTCTCAATTAAAAGCACTATTACCGAGGGTCTTAGGAAACAGCCTCCCTTCTGGTTTTGGACCACTTGGACGTTTTGACATGCGGGGAACTGCAAAGGTTTCAAATAAAACGCTCAAAACAGTTATGGATATTGAGGCGGATATCGGGACTGTTTTTGTGGATTTGAATTTAGATCAAATGAAAGCAATAGACAATATATCTTATATGGGTCAGGTTCAGTTTACGGATTTTGATTTAGGTCATTTGATTGGAGAGCCCAAAATAGGTTTGGTAACCTCAAATTTAAATGTTGAAGGGCGTGGTTTTAATAAAGAAACTATTAATTCTAACATCACAGGTACATTTGATTCGTTTACGTTTCAAGATTATAGTTATACAGACATACAGGTTTCGGGCGTGATCAAAAATAAAATATTTAATGGTCAATTAGATATTAATGACCCGAATATGAAATTCAATTTTGAAGGGCTTGTAGATTTTTCTGAGGAGGAAAATAGTTATGATTTCTCTGCAGGAATTGAATATGCCAATTTGAATGCGTTAAACTTTGTTGAGCGAGACAGTCTTTCTGTTTTGAACGGACAAATGACAATGGATATGAAAGGCACAACAATTGACGATGTTTATGGTTCTATTAAATTTACAAATGGACTGTATCAAAACCAAAACGACAATTATGCTTTCAAAGATTTTGAGATTACCTCCGAATTTGGGGATAACAAGCTAAGAACAATACGGGTTAATTCTCCTGAAATTATTCAAGGAAATCTGAGAGGAAAGTTTGCGATTAACCAATTGCCTAATTTATTAAGAAATGCTCTCGGAGATATTTACACCAAGTATAAACCTTACAAAGTAAAAGAAGGTCAATTCTTTAATTTTAATTTTAAAATTTATAATAAAATTGTTGAAATCTTTTCACCTGAATTGAAGTTAGGATCCAACACTTTTGTTAGAGGTAGGGTAGAAAGTAATCCAAAAAATTTCAACCTCACATTTCGATCTCCAAATATAAAATTGGAGGACTATTTTGCAAGTAAAATTGAAGTTCAACTGAAAAATGATAACCCATTATTTAATTCTTACATTGAAGTTGACAGCTTGGCTACTCCTTACTACAATGCATCGGAATTTAGCTTAATTAATGTAACACTAAACGATACGTTATATGTCAAATCTGAGTTCAAAGGCGGTAAAAATTCTAAAGATGTATTTGATTTAAACCTTTATTACACGATTGATCAAAACAATAAATCGGTTGTGGGCTTAAAACAATCGGAGGTTAATTTTAAAAATACACCTTGGTTGATAAATGGAAAACAAGACCAACAGAACAAAATTGTATTTGACAGATCCTTCAAAGAACTAATAGTAGACAATATAAATATGTCTTACGCCAAAGAAGATATTCTTCTGAACGGAGTTATAATGGGTAGTCAAAATAAGGATATCAACCTTGATTTTAGGAATGTTGATTTGTCCAAAGTAACTCCAGAAATTAAAGATTTACAACTTGGAGGTAATCTTAATGGACAATTAAATATTACTCAATTGGAAAGTGTTTACTTGCCAAAATCCAGCATAACTATTGATGATTTGGCGATTAATGAATTTAATTTAGGCTCCTTTAAAGCTGATATTAAGGGCAATCAATCTTTGACTAATTATGAAGTTGATGTATCTCTAAAAGAAGGTGATTTGGAATCCTTAAACGTTTTTGGTTATTTGGATGTGTCTAAAGAAAATTCTGAACTTAATCTAAACATTAATTTTGACGAATTTATTTTAAACCCTTTGAATCCGTTTGGAGGAGGAGTGATTACTAACATACGAGGTGATGTTTCAGGAGATGTAAATGTGAGTGGAAGACTTGAAAAACCTCAAATAAATGGAGTTCTGAATCTTAATAACGGAGGTCTTGCAATTCCATATCTTAATGTCGATTATACATTTCAAGATAATACAATAGTCAATCTTGAAAAACAACGTTTTATGTTTAATAATGCGTTAATGACCGATATCGACTATGCATCCCAAGCCGCACTAAATGGAAGCATCAGTCATAATAATTTTTCAAAATGGGCTTTAGATCTTCAAATAGATTCGGACCGTTTATTGGTATTAAACACTAACCTACAAGACGAATCGATCTATTATGGAACTGCCTTTGTGGACGGATCTATTGAAGTTCTAGGTCCAACAGATCAATTGTTTATTGAGGCAAATGTAACAACTTCAGAAGGAACAGTTTTTAAAATCCCATTAAATGACAATGAAATTTTGGGAGAAAACTCTTACATCCACTTTTTGAGTCCTAATGATAAATCGAATCCAAATACAGGTCAGGCTACAGTTATAGATGATATTTCTGGAGTTGAAATGGAGTTTAATATGGATATAAACGATAACGCAGAAATAGAAATTGTTCTCGATAAAGAAACAGGAAGTTCCATTATGGGACGTGGAAATGGAAGTATGCTAGCACAAATTAATACAAAAGGAAAGTTCCAAATGTTTGGAGATTTTATTGTCTTATCAGGTATTTATAACTTTTCATTTGGGCAAATTATTCAAAAACAATTCAAAGTAGTCAAAGACGGTACCCTAGCTTGGGATGGAAACCCTCTTAGTGCAGAAATAAATATAAAAGCACTTTACGATGGTATTAGCGTAAACCCTTCCACACTTTTAGATAACCCTATTAACCAAAGCATTCCAACAGAAGTTGAAATTCATTTGACAGGAGAATTAGAGCAACCCGATTTAGATTTTGATATAAGATTCCCAAATATTAACTCCACTTTAAATAGTGAGTTAGCAGATCGGTTGAGAGATCAAGATAGACGACAATTTCAAGCGTTATCACTACTAGCAACAGGATCTTTTAGAAGCGAATTAACCTTGGACTCACAGGATGCTTTTGGACTCGTCTCGGACGGAGTTACCAATATGTTGAACGATTTGTTTTCAGACGATGACAACAAGGTTAAGTTAGGAATTGATGTCGATTTAGGAGAAACAACTCCTGAGTATGAAACCGACAGTCGGGTAGGAGTTACATTGTCAACCAAATTGAGTGATAATGTACTTATTAATGGTAAGGTTGGTGTACCAGTAGGAGGTGTAAGCGAAACCACTGTAGCTGGAAATTTTGAAGTAGAAGTCTTACTAAACGAAGATCGTACCCTCTCTCTTAAATTTTTCAATAGAGAAAATAGTATTCAAAATTTTGGAGAACAAATAGGGTACACACAAGGAGTCGGCTTATCTTATAACATTGAATTTAATAATTTAAGAGAATTATTTAAGAAATTATTTATTAATAAAAACAAACAAACAAAGACTGAAACTAGAAAAAAAGAAGCGGATTCAGCACTGCCTACCTATATTGATTTCAAATAAATTACCCCTTCAAAGCTTACTAATTATTAATTTTTGGCTTCAAAATCAAATAGTTATTAACGAAAACGTTTGAATTTAATAACAAAATTAAAATTGAGTACAACTTCTGTTTTTTTAACTTATAAGTTTATTAATTTTACAAAATTAAACCATTACAACTATGGAAAATACTATTAAAAAAATTGGTGTATTAACCTCCGGTGGCGATGCACCCGGAATGAATGCAGCAATACGATCTGTAGCTCGTACTTGTGCCTATCACAATATTGAGTGTGTAGGAATATATAGAGGATATGAAGGAATGATCGATGGTGACTTTGAAGTTTTGAATGCACGTAGTGTAAACCATATTATTAATAAAGGAGGAACATTTTTAAAATCTGCACGTTCCGAAGAGTTCAGAACCAAAGAAGGTCGTATAAAGGCACATAAACAACTTCAAAAAGAAGAAATTGATGCCCTTGTCCTAATAGGTGGTGATGGAACGTTTACTGGAGGTATGATTTTTAATGAAGAATTTAATTTCCCAATTATAGGAATCCCAGGAACAATAGACAATGATATTGTAGGAACCAATTACACACTTGGATACGACACAGCGCTCAATACTGCAGTAGAAGCGATTGATAAAATTCGTGATACAGCCAGTTCTCATAGACGCTTATTTTTTGTTGAAGTTATGGGGCGTGATGTAGGGCATATCGCCTTAAATGCAGGAGTTGGTTCTGGTGCAGAAGAAATCTTAGTTCCAGAGGAAGATTTAGGACTAGATCGTCTTTTAGAATCTTTAGAAAAAAGTAGACATACAGGAAAATCTTCCAGTATTGTGGTGGTTGCTGAAGGCGACAAAACAGGTAAAAATGTTTTTGAATTAAGAGACTATGTTGAAGAAAATCTTGAAGGTTACGACGTTCGAGTTTCTGTTTTGGGACATATGCAAAGAGGAGGATCTCCCTCTTGTTTTGATAGAGTATTGGCATCTCGAATGGGAGTCAAAGCTGTAGAGTCTTTATTAGCAGGTAAATTTAATTACATGGTAGGGACTATGAACAATAAATTAGAATTATATCCTATTGATAAAGCAGTCAAGGGACATTCAACAATTGATACTGAGCTTTTGAGAGTTTCAGACATCATGAGTATTTAATAAATAACGAATAAATAAAAATTAAAACAAAATGTCAAAAGTAAAAATTGGAATTAATGGATTTGGTAGAATTGGAAGAATAGCTTTTCGAATTGCTGCAGGTAGATCTGATGTTCAAGTTGTTGGAATCAATGATTTGTTAGATGTAGAGCATTTAGCTTATCTTCTTAAATATGATTCTGTTCATGGCCAGTTCCAGGGAACCATTGAAGTGAAAAACGGAAACTTAGTAGTCAACGGAAATGAAATTCGTGTTTCTGCTGAACGTAATCCAGAAGATTTGAAATGGGATGCTGTAAATGCAGACGTTGTTTTAGACTGTACAGGGATATTCACTAATTTAGAAGGTGCACAAAAACATATCTCTGCAGGGGCTAAAAAAGTTGCTATCTCTGCACCATCTGCAGACGCTCCAATGTTTGTAATGGGTGTAAACCATAATGAAATTACAGCAGATCATACCATTGTTTCAAACGCATCATGTACAACAAATTGTTTAGCACCAATTGCTAAAGTGATCAATGATAACTTTGGAATTGCTGAAGGACTAATGACAACTGTCCACGCTGCAACTGCAACTCAATTTACAGTCGATGGACCCTCAAGAAAAGACTACAGACTAGGACGTGCGTCATTAAACAACATTGTACCAGCTTCAACAGGTGCTGCTAAAGCAGTTGGTAAAGTAATTCCTGAACTAAATGGGAAATTAACAGGAATGGCTTTTAGAGTCCCAACAGTAGATGTATCGGTTGTTGATTTGACATGTCGTTTAGAAAAAGCAGCTTCTTTTGAAGACGTAAAAGCAGCAATCAAACATGCTTCAGAAAATGAATTAAAAGGAATCTTAGGATACACTGAAGAAGGTGTGGTTTCTCAAGATTTTGTATCGGAAACAAAGACAAGTACATTTGATGCCAACGCAAGTATGGGACTGAATGACAATTTTGTTAAATTGATTTCTTGGTATGACAATGAATATGGCTACTCTGCAAAACTAGTAGATTTAGCACATTATATTAGCGTACTATAACACTAATAATTTTAAAAAAATACTGTTACTTGTTAACAGTATTTTTTTTTCAACTTTAATAATATGATTTTTATAATAGACAGTGGTTCCACAAAAAGTGATTGGATTGCAATTGATAACGAAACAGGCGAGCCTGTATTTGAAAAGCAACGTACTAAAGGTTTGAATCCGGCTATTATTTCGGATACAGATGCATTTAATATCATTAAGGAAAATGATTTTATTTATGGTAATAAATTAAAAGTTTCTCATATTTATTTCTATGGCGCTGGTTGTGGTACTGAAAAACCAAACAAAATGCTTAAAGAAGTTTTGGAATCTATTTTTTTGAATGCAGAAGTCGTTGTAGAGGAAGACACCTATGCAGCTATATATGCAACCGTTGGAGTGGCTCATCGTCCTGCAGTGGTTTGTATTTTAGGAACAGGGTCTAATTGTACTTATTACGATGGTCAAAAGGTAGATCAAAGAGTGTCTTCACTAGGCTATTCAATTATGGACGATGCCTCGGGGAATTACTATGGAAGAAAATTACTTAGAGATTACTATTTTAATCAGATGCCACATGATTTGAAATTAGTTTTCGAAACACGTTACGATGTCAACGAAGATGCAATCAAAAAAGCACTTTATAAAAGACCAAACCCTAATGCCTATTTAGCTACGTTTGCTGAATTTTTGATCCTTAATAAAGAATCAGACTACATTCAAAATGTTATTAAGGAAGGACTTCGTGAATTTGTAGAAACTATGATTTTACAGTACGCAGAAGAAATCAAAACAGTTCCTGTTCATTTTGCAGGCTCCATTGCTTATTTTACACAAGAAGAAATTAAAGCAGTAGCTCAAGAATATGGATTTACAGTTGGAAACTTTGAAAGACGTCCAATTGAAGGTTTGGTTAATTATCATGCAGAAATTGCAAAAAGTTCTTCTATCGATTAACTACTTTATTGCAATTACACTGATTTCTACATTCACAAATTTTGGTAAGTTTGCGACTTCTACTGTTTCTCTGGCAGGAGCTGTAGCTTCATCAAAATACTGCCCATAGATGGCATTGACCGCTCCGAAAGAATTCATGTCAGATATGAAAATTGATGCTTTGATAACGTTTTCAAAAGTCATATTAGCGGCCTCTAAAACTGCTTTTAGGTTTTCCATGACCTGAGTAGTTTCTAAATCAATAGAATCGATTACCAACTCACCTGTTTCTGGATGTAATGCAATTTGTCCCGATGTATATAAAGTATTTCCAACCAAAACGGCTTGACTGTAAGGTCCAATAGGTTGTGGTGCTTTGTCTGTAGTTATAATAGTTTTCATCTGTAGTTTCGTTAGTGTTTTTTATAATTGCTTATCCGGTTGTCTTCGCTTTTCGTATTTGATATCTTTTAGAATACTTGATCGAATTCCTATAAAGAAATTCCATGAACTTCGGTTGCTAAATGGAATCCAAGAAAAATTCATTCTCCAACTTTCTAAATCACGTTCAAAACGCAACTGAGTGTATGTGAACCCATTATTCTTTAAGTCGTATCCAGAAGATGCACCAACGCTCCATCGCGGTGAAAGTTCTATATCTCCAGAAAACATCAATGAATGAGAAGAAATCTCATTCTGACGTCTCGAATTACTATAATTAACAGCATAAGCAATTCGCAAACTCCAAGGTATTTTGTAGTTGTAAAGATCAGTTGGGGTTACTTCTTCAGATTGATCTCTATTATTAATCTGTTGGTCTGCAAAATCCTGAGAACGCCCAAACAAATCATCTGCACGTCCGCCGCTTTTTATGGATTGATCTCTAGCAGCAGCGTCATTTTGATCGTTGTCTTCAAAAGAATCACTAGACAAATTATAATTCATGGTCATGTTTGCACTAGTTAATCTAAACAAACTCCCACCATTATCGATATTGAATGTATTAATTTTAGAATTATTGTTGTCTAACGCATAAGGATCTAAAGTCGCTCCAAAATTCACACTCAGTTTGTCATTAAAAAGTTGTGTTCCACCAGAAACTCGAACAGGACTCCAGTTTAAAGAGTCGCCCGCTACGTTATAGTTTGTTGAAAAATTTAATGAATTTAACAAAAACACTTTTTTGGCTTCTGTTGCCGTACTATCTCTGTCTCGAACCTTGGCTTCTAAATTATTATTAAGTGACAACCCAACAGAACTCGAATAGACTTTGCCTGGAGCTCCAAATAATGATTCTTCAAATCGGGTATATTGGACTTCGTCAGAAGTGACTCCATCGGCACTAATAACCTCATAAGTGTCATAATATTTTTCAAATGAAGGATTGATATTGTAACTTATAGACGGTCGCATTACATGACGAATGGCTTGTATTTTTTTATCCTCTCCAAAATCAAACATCCCATATACAGTAGTTCCAACACTGGTACTAAAGTTATAAGTGCGGTAAGAATCAAACCCTTTTAGAGGCGTTGTGACTACCGATTGTGTTTCTGTATCATACGATTTTTCGATTGTATTGAAAGTCCAGTTTTCTCTAAAATTAGCATTAGTACTCATGCTAAAGTGTTTAAAAACTTTAAAATTGGTGGTCAACGGAATTGTATGTTGAAATCCAGCTTTAGCCTCGTCAAACATAGCTCCAGTTAAAAACAAGGAATCTGTGGTTTGAATACGATTTTCTCCACGTACATTATATTGAAAATTAATATTATCAATAGCCCCTTTTTTACTTCCAGTTTTGGGTGCAAAAGGATAAATACGATCCACACTTCCTTGGAAAGTTGGCAAAGTCATATTGATGATCTGAGTATTGGTGTTTTGAGAATGAGTTGCTGTTAAACTTACGTTTACTTGAGGTTCTCCTTGAAATGATTTGGAATATGAAACAGATGAGGACAAAGTATTGTTCAAAAAGTTAGAGGTATTGAGCTGATTTACCGACTCCTGAAAATAAGTGCTAGACCCCAAGTTTACAGATGCCGAAAATCGTGAGTTTGGACTCGATTTTGAATCTTGACTTTGATTCCAACGTAAGTTATAAATTGTACTTTTTGAATAATCTGGAAATCCACGTTCACTATTGATAAGGTTTTCATATCTAAAACTCAAGGACCCTCTAAATTTATAACGCACCGCATAACTACTTTCTAGACGAAGTCCATAACTTCCATTGGTATAGTAATCTCCAAGCGCTGCAAGATCAAAATAATCGCTAATCGCAAAATAATAACCTCCATTCTGAAGGAAATATCCACGATCATTTTGCTCTCCAAAAGTAGGGAAGAGGACCCCCGAAGTTCGAGTTTGTGATAGTGGAAAAAAAGCAAAAGGTAACCCAATTGGAGTAGGAACATCTGCAATGAATAGATTTGTAAGCCCCGTAACGACCTTTTTACCAGGAACAATTTTTGCTTTTCGTAACAAAAAATAATACTCTGGATTTTCAATGTTTTCTGAAGTGGTAAATTTCGCACGCTTCACAAAATAGACTGAATCATTTTCTTTTTTTGTTAAATCCGAGATAATACGTCCGCCTTGCTGCTCTGTTTTTGAATTCCAAATTAGAGCTTTTTTTGTTTTTAAATTAAAGGCAATAGAGTCGGGTTCAACAACATCATTCCCCTGTTTAAAGACAGGATGCTGGCTGTAATTTCCTAAAGAATCTTTTAATCGCCCAGCATAAACAATATCTTTTCCATAATCAATAACAATTATCCCTGCTTTGATATCCATGTCTTTATATTGGATCTCTGCCTGGTTATAAAGATATATTTGTTCTGTTTTTTGATTAACGGAAGTATAATCTTTGGCCTTGTAAGTGACAATGGCTTCTAGTAATTGTTTTGGCTTTGAAAGGCTGTCATTAACAATAGAATTTGTCTCGACGCGTTTTATTTCTTGATTAGGAATGGAATCAGTTTTAACTTCCAACTCCTTAGAAACAGGAATTTCTGTCGAGGGTTTTGGGTTCGGAATATCCTGAGCCATGCCTGTAGTGTTAGTAAACACTGTAAAACTTAAAGAAAAAACGAGTTGAAAGAATCTTGTTTTCAATGCTTTTAAGAGTATTTTTGTATTAAATGGCTCGATTTTTGAAAAACCAAAGTTACGGATATTTTTTTTTGATTTTTATATTTTAATCATTCGATTCACAAGCAAATTAATCACTATGAAAAAGCAAATAAACTTTTTTTTAATCTTCCTTTTATTTTTTGGAATTTTAAAAGGATACACACAAAACAATGATAAACCATTTATTGTTGTTTTAGATGCTGGTCATGGAGGAAAAGACCCTGGAAGGCCTACTAACTTCGGATATAAAGAAAAAGATATTGCTTTAAAAATTGTGTTAAAAGTAGGTGAAAATTTAAGTAAACATAAAAATATTAAAGTCATCTACACTCGAAAAACCGATGTTTTTATTGAGTTAAGACAACGCGCAAAGATTGCCAATAAAGCAGATGCCGATTTGTTTGTCTCTATACACTGCAACGCACACGACTCTCAAGCCCATGGCACCGAAACCTATGTATTAGGTCTTGGAAGAAACGAATCTAATTTTAGAGTCGCAAAAGAAGAAAATGAAGTGATTTTCTATGAGGATGACTATGAAACAAACTATGAAGGATTTGATCCCGATTCACCCGAAACCCTAATTGGCTTAACTCTTATGCAAGAAGATTATTTGGATCAAAGTATTTTGTTGGCTCGAACCATCCAAGATAATTTTACGAACAGATTAAAACGAAAAAATAGAGGGGTTAAGCAAGCTGTTTTTTGGGTTTTACACAACACCTATATGCCAAGTGTTTTAATTGAAACAGGTTTTATAACCAACAAAAAAGAAGGGGATTACCTAAACTCAGTTGAAGGAAATACCAATATATCAAAAAGCATATCGGATGCAATTATAGATTATAAATCAAATTTGAACCCAGAAATTTCCATTGGTGTAGAAACGCCTCAAAACCAAGAAACTGAAACAACTTTGGAAACAGAAGGCTCAGAACAATTAGATAACAGCCTAATAAATAGTGATAAATCTATAGTATTTAAAGTTCAAATTGCGGCGAGTTCTAAAAGAATTGCTACAAAATCATATAATTTTAATGGATTAAAAGAAATATCTAGAACCAAATCAAAATCAATTTACCGTTACTTTTACGGAAATACAACAAGTTATGATGTAGCAGTTAAACTTAAAAATGAAGCACTTGACAAAGGCTATAAAACTGCTTTTATTGTAGCGTATAAAAATGGCGAAAAAACCCCAATTACAAGAGCCCTAAAATCAACAGAACAATAGAGGGGATTGTTTAAATATTATTCTTAAATTTGTAAGAAGAAAAACTATTATATTGAAATTATCTAAGGAAATTAAATCAGCTATCTTAGTCCTCTCAGGAATACTACTTTTTATCTTTATTTTTTACTATCTAAAAGGTGAAAATATTTTTGATAACACCAAAGAAATATCCGCAGTTTATGATAATGTCGAGGGACTTGCACCTTCTGCACCAGTTACAATTAATGGTCATAAAATTGGAAAAGTACAATCAATACATTTTACAAACGATCTATCCGGGAAATTAAATGTCAATATGCGTATTGATAGTGATTTTGAATTCTCAAAAAACAGTACAGCTCAATTATACGAAGCAGGTCTTATTGGTGGGAAAGCCATTGCAATCATTCCAGCCTTTGATGGGGCACCTAATGTAGAGTCTGGAGATGTGTTGAGTTCAGATGTCAAACCAGGACTTACAGATTTGGTAAACCAACGTTTAACCCCTCTTCAGGAAAAAATGGAAACCATGATGGTGAGTGCAGATACCTTGTTGGTTAATTTGAACACGCTTTTTGATTCGCAAACCAAATTGAATTTGAAATCAAGCATTGCTGAACTAACATCAACTATTACATCCTTTAAATCTACTTCAGAATCTTTAAATGATTTAGTAATTGATAACTCATCATCTGTTGGAGAAACAATTACTAATTTTAATAAAATATCTGAAGATTTAACACACTTGAGTTCTTCACTCGCTGCAGCTGATTTTGACACGATTATGGCTGATTTAAAGTCAACAATTTCAAGTTTTAATCAACTATTAGCGGCTATTGAAAATGGAGACGGTTCAGTTGGAAAACTCATGAAAGATGAAGCAGTTTACAACAACCTTGAAGGCGCAACCAAGCAATTGGAAGAACTTTTAGAAGATATGAAATTAAACCCGAAACGTTATGTGCACTTCTCCTTATTTGGGAAAAAAGCTAAACAATACGATTCTGAAGGAAACGAGCTAAAGAACAAAAAATAACAAAGATTAACTGAATGAATTTTTTGCCAAATATAATTTTTGCAATACTCCTTTTTATAGGTATTGGCTTTTTTGTCAGAAATATTCATAAACTAAAACGTAATATTTTCCTTGGAAAAGATGTAGATGTTAGTGATGACTCCAAAACACGATGGAAAAACATGGCACGTATTGCTTTAGGGCAAAGTAAAATGGTACGTCGTCCAATCTCTGGAATTCTTCATATTGTTGTATATGTAGGCTTTGTAATTATAAACATCGAAGTCATAGAAATTATCATCGACGGTTTGTTTGGAACACACCGTATTTTATCAGGTATAGGAAGTTTATATGGAGTTTTGATTGGTACTTTTGAAATTCTTGCAGCATTAGTCTTTATAGCGGTTGTGATTTTTTGGTTGCGAAGAAATGTAATAAAAATCAAACGGTTCTTGAACTCTGAAATGATAGGATGGCCTAAATTAGATGGAAACCTGATCCTCTATTTCGAAATTGTATTAATGGGCTTGTTTATTCTTATGAATGCAACCGATGTTGAATTTCAATCCATGAATTCTGGCAACTTAATTAGTCAATTTTTTGCCCCCCTTTTTGAAGGTTATAATGTTCATTTCATTGAACGTGTGGCTTGGTGGGCGCACATAATTGGAATTTTAATTTTCTTAAATTATTTATATTATTCAAAACATTTACACATACTATTAGCCTTTCCAAACACCTATTTTGGTAGCTTAAATCCCAAAGGACAATTTAATAACTTAGAAGCCGTTACCAACGAAGTCAAGTTAATGATGGATCCTAATGCAGATCCCTTTGCGGCGACTGCTGATGACGACACTTCCGTTCCAGATAAATTTGGAGCAAGTGATGTTCAAGACCTAAATAAGGTACAACTTTTAAATGCCTATTCCTGTACTGAGTGTGGGCGTTGTACAAGTGAATGTCCTGCCAATCAAACCGGTAAAAAATTATCTCCTCGTAAAATTATGATGGATACACGAGATCGTTTGGTTGAAGTGGGTAATAATATAGACGCCAATAAAGGCGAGTTTATTTCTGATGGTAAACAGCTATTAGGGGATTACATCTCCAAAGAAGAGTTATGGGCCTGTACGAGTTGTAACGCTTGTGTAGAAGCTTGTCCAATAAGTATCGATCCACTTTCAATAATTCTTGAAATGCGTCGCTATTTGGTCATGGAACAAAGCGCTGCCCCAATGGAATTAAACACG
>Ga0228672_1000427_pt1 | contig 21529 bp, 20 predicted proteins | sample 90DmetaG_FD_182788 | JGI IMG/M metagenome (GOLD analysis project Ga0228672, IMG submission 182788) | Seawater microbial communities from Monterey Bay, California, United States - 90D | ecosystem: Environmental > Aquatic > Marine > Coastal | place: USA: California | collected 2016-11-08 | reverse complement strand
ACGGGATCCGGAAAATCTACCATACTTGAATTAATTGGACGACTATACGATGTTCAAAAAGGAAGTATCGAAATTGATGGGATCAACATTAAAGCTTTAAACCTAACGAGTTTAAGAACAGCTATAGGGTTTGTACCGCAAGATCCTTTTTTGTTTTCAGATAGTTTAAAAAACAACATCAAATTTGGAAAAAACAAAGCCACTGACTCAGAAGTTATTGATGCTGCAAAAAAAGCAATGGTTCATAGTAACATAATAAAATTCAAAAATGGCTATGATACGATTTTAGGCGAACGAGGCATCACCCTTTCTGGGGGTCAAAAACAACGGGTATCCATTGCGAGAGCCTTTATAAAAAATCCAAAAATTCTTCTTTTTGATGATTGTTTATCTGCGGTGGATACGGAGACCGAAGAGCAAATCTTAAATAACATCGAATTGGTGACTAAAGAAAAGACAACTATTATAGTAAGCCATCGAATTTCCTCCGCGAAAAATGCCGATAACATTATTGTTCTAAACGATGGAGTAATCACTCAGCAAGGAACTCACGACACACTTATTAGTGTTGAAGGTTATTACAAAGAACTGTATCAAAAACAATTGAGAGAGACGTCTCATTAAGTTTCAAAATTTAAAAAAACGTTCATTTCTCTAAAATAAAACCAAAAATTAGTTGGTGTCTTAATATATTTTTTAGACTTTTGATAGTAATAACAGCTACTAATAAGGGCTCAATGCCCTTGACACTAAAGATATGGAACAAGAAGAAATTTATTCAAAAGTTTTAAGAGCTGGAAGACGCACCTACTTTTTTGATGTGAGAGCCACCAAAGCCGGAGATTATTATTTAACTGTAACAGAAAGTAAAAAGTTCACTAATGACGATGGTTCTTTTCACTATAAGAAACATAAAATTTACTTGTACAAAGAAGATTTTACAGAATTTAATACAATTTTAGCGGAGATGACCGATTATATCATCAACGAAAAAGGACTCGAAGTTATAAGCGAACGTCACCAAAAAGATTACGTCAAAAAAGAGTCTTCAGGAGAAGAATCTAAAGATGAAAACTCAGCTGACAACTTCACAGATGTGAGTTTTGATGACATTTAACAAGTTGTAATTTTAAATTCACTTTTTGTCAATTTAAAGCGTGTTTTTAAAAACCACTAGCGTACAGCAGTTCCGTTAGGCACCTTATCTTCAGGGGATAATAAAATTACTTTATCTGAATCTACAGCTCCAACAATCAAACACTGACTCATAAAATTAGCAATTTGTTTTTCGGCAAAGTTAATATTGGCTACAATTTGCTTGCCCAATAAATCTTCTTTTGAGTAGAGAGTTGTAATCTGAGCAGATGTTTTTTTAACGCCTAAATCCCCAAAATCTATACTCAGTTGGTAAGCAGGTTTATGCGCTTTTGGAAAGGCTTTTACTTCAATTATGGTTCCTACTCGTAAGTCTATTTTAGAAAAATCTTCAAAAGTAATGGTCGCACTCATAAGGTTGTATTATATAAAAGTTTCAAGATATAACTTTTTAAGGAGTTGATAGAAACAAAAGCTCAAATCTTCATATATTTGATAAAAATATGATCTAATGTCATTAACGCCTTCAAATATGCTTCCCTTAGGAACAGAAGCACCAGACTTTGAATTATGGGATTCTGTTTCAAAATCTATAAAAAATTTAAACAGTCTAAAAGGGCCTCAAGGCATATTAATTTTGTTTATATGTAACCATTGTCCGTTTGTAATCCACATCAATGAAGCCTTAGTTTCTATCGCTAATACCCTTCTTAGTAAAGGAATTGGAGTTGTTGCTATTTCTAGTAATGATGTTGAAAAGTATCCTCAAGATGGCCCTGAACAAATGCATTTACATGCAAAAAATACAAACTATCCTTTCCCCTATTTATATGACGAAACACAATCTGTGGCTAAAGCCTATGATGCCGCTTGTACTCCTGATTTTTTTCTCTTTGACTCTTCAATGAAACTGGCCTATAGAGGTCAGTTGGATGATTCTAGACCAGGAAATGGACTCCCTGTTAATGGCGCTGATGTATTGCATGCCGTCCAATGTATGATTGAAAAGAAAGTAAATACAACTCCTCAAAAACCAAGTATCGGATGTAATATCAAATGGAAAACTTCCTGATTTATTTTTTTAAAGCTAAAATCTACTACATTAGAGTTAGAACCAAAAATCCTTATTCAAAAAGCGAAGAAAAATCATAATAAAGAATTAAACGCCTTGAATCCTTAATTGGATTCTAATCTTGGACTTTTATAATATGTAAATCTTCGTATTTGAGAATATATCCGGCTTCATTTTTATAGCCGCCATAAGGCTGAAGAACATACTGAAATTTATTCTCTAAATAGGTTGTTTGAAAGCTAGAAGTATCGGAATACAATGTTCCAAATCTGGAAAGTCTTAATAAAATATCCATGGTTATATCAAATCCTCTGATGGCGTATTTATTTGGGAATGTTCCAAACTCTTGTACAAAACGTTGCTCAAATGCATCTGAAAATCGCGAAACAAAATTTACTGATGGATATTGAAAATGTAAGTTAGACAAATCATAATTGGAGATATTTACGCCTTCAAAAGCTCTATTTTTTGAAGTAGTCATCAAAACTATATCCCGTTCGATTTCCGTTTCATTATCCTCTTCATCTTTTAGAACTGTTATACCATTCATCGCATTGAGCATACTGGTAATATTTGACACAAATCCTACGTTATTCGATTCTAAAAAAACGAAGGTTCGACCTGATAATAGAGCCTTCTGAACATCTTCTAACATTAAAAAAAACTGTTCCAATCCTTCTTCGTTTTGTTTGGATGTTAACAAACTGGATTCTGGAAATTGAGCTTTTAAATAATCTGCAGTTGCTAAATTTTTAGAATCATGTATAATTAATGTTTGATGGGGAATAGTATCGGACTTCACATAATTAACCAATTTAGTTCGCATCCAATTTTCATCTGGAATGGTTTGAAACAAATTGGGATAAATAGCTTTAGTTTTCACAAAAGGTGACACTACAGGAACACTATCGCTTTGAACATATTTAGCGGTCAACTCAAGATTTTGGCTTGTAATAGGCCCTAGAATCGCATCGTAATTCGAAAAGTTTGTTTGCAGTAATATAGATTTCAAGTTAAGTGGTTCTGCATTGGTATCAAAAACTTCCAACTCTGTAGATATTCCAAGTCGCTTGGCTGAATCAATAGCCGTAACTACGCCCGCATAAAAATCAGTAGAAATGTTAATATACCCATCTCTTTTAAGTTGACTTTTAGCAAGTTTAAGAGAATCAAAATCAATACTTTTTGTTTTGAAAGGCAATAAAAGCGCAATTTTTTTAGACGAAAAATCTACTAAACTTTCAGATAAATTAACAACTGGAAACCACTCAGTGGAAATTTTTTGGATATTTTGCTTAGGTATTTTAAGCACCATACCTAACTTTAACCCTTGGTCTATCAACTCGGGATTCAACGTTTCTAGTTGTGATTTTGTCAATCCTAACTTTTTTTCGAGTCTAAAAAACCCTTCTGTGGCTTTTACAGTATAATATCCGTATTCATCCGTTTCGATGACTTTTTTTTCTGTATCTAAAATATTTGGAACATTCAACTGTTGGCCTTCCTTGAGGTAAGGCCCAATAGTTGGATTTAGTGCTTCTAGTTCAGGAACTGAAATTCCAAATTTATAGGCTATACGCCATTTACCTTCTTTTGGTAAAACGGTATATTTTTGAATAATTTGTGTAGAAACCTGTTTTGGTTTCATTTTAAATTGAGGGATATAAATTTTATCTCCTTTCCTTAAACTCTTAGAATACAACTCTTTATTATGGGCTTTTATTTCATCTACAGTGACCTCAAATTTTTGAGCAATACCAAATAACGTTTCTTTACGCCTTACTTTATAAACCTTATACGAAACCAACTCTTTTACAACTTCTGTATTAGCAGTTGAATTAGAAACAATAGACTCTGGTATGATTAAAACCGTGTCAACAGAAAAATTAGATTTCGCATCGGGATTTAATGCATAAATATCTGCAACAGTGATTTTATAACGTTTAGCAACACTCTCAATAGACTCTCCAACTTGAACACGATGGGTTTTTAAATTTTGGGCATATCCAAAACTACTAAAAGCTACAATTCCTAAAACAATTAAAAACTTTTTCATGTGTAATTTTTATAGGCTTGGTTCATACTACAATTTTAGGTAACTGAATTTTTAAAAAATTATTCCCATTCAATAGTTGCAGGTGGTTTGGAGCTAATATCATATACTACTCGATTCACTCCTTTAACTTTGTTAATGATGTCATTTGATGTTTTCTGCAAAAATTCGTACGGTAAATTTACCCAATCTGCCGTCATTCCATCTGTACTTTCAACAGCCCTCAAAGCAACACATTTTTCATAAGTACGCTCATCGCCCATCACCCCAACACTATTAACAGGAAGGAGCATTGCTCCAGCTTGCCAAACTTTATCATATAAATCCCAATCTCTTAAACCATTAATAAAAATAGCATCTACTTCTTGTAAAATACGGACTTTTTCAGCAGTAATATCTCCTAAAATTCGAATGGCCAATCCTGGGCCAGGAAAGGGATGACGGCCTAGTAATTTAGAATCAATTCCCATTGAGGCGCCTACACGTCTGACTTCATCTTTAAATAACGCTTTTAAAGGCTCTACAATATTTAACTTCATATAATCTGGTAATCCCCCAACATTATGATGACTTTTTATAGTGGCACTAGGACCGCCTGTAGCGGATACACTTTCTATCACATCTGGATAAATAGTGCCTTGTGCTAACCATTTCACGTCTTGTATCATATTTGCCTCGTCATCAAACACCTCTATAAACACACGACCGATTGCTTTACGTTTTAGCTCTGGATCTTCTAGACCTGAAAGGGCATCCAAAAAGCGTGCCGAAGCATCTACCCCCTTGACGTTTAGTCCCATTCCTTCGTACTGGGTTAGAACACTTGAAAACTCATCTTTTCGTAATAGGCCGTTATTTACAAAAATACAATAGAGGTTTTTACCAATCGCTTTATGCAATAGAATGGCTGCAACGGTAGAATCCACTCCGCCGGATAAGCCCAGAACTACTTTATCATTTTTAATTTTAACTTTTAAATCTGCAACTGTTTCATCTACAAAAGAATCAGGAGTCCAATCTTGTTGAAGTCCAGCAATATTAACTAAAAAGTTATGTAATAATGTTTTTCCATCTGTTGAATGATAAACCTCAGGGTGAAATTGAATTGCATATGTCGGTTCGCCTTCAATTTTGTAGGCAGCATTTTTCACATCATGAGTACTTGCTAACAAGACTCCATGAGTTGGCAATTCTTTGATCGTATCACTATGGCTCATCCAAACTTGACTACCAGCAGTAATTCCATCAAAAAAAGGTTCATTTGGTTTTACGAAAGACAAATTCGCTCGTCCATATTCTCTTGTGTTTGATGGGGCTACGATACCCCCTGAAAAATGTGCTAAATATTGCGCACCGTAACAAACAGCCAACATTGGTTTATAACCACGAATTTCAGATAAATCCGGATGCAAAGCTGACTCACCTCTGACAGATTGAGGACTGCCAGAAAGCACTACGGCTTTAAAATCGTCTAATTGGGTTGGAATTTTATTGAAGGGGTGAATCTCACAATATATATTTAACTCCCTAACGCGGCGCGCTATAAGTTGTGTATATTGAGATCCAAAATCGAGAATTAATACCTTATCGTGTTGCATGGTCAAAAGTAATATTTATAAATAAATTGAGCCCTAAATTTTGAAACTTTTAAAGGGTCAATACACAAAATTTTTGTTTTAAGGGATCAAGTTCTGTTTTTAAGGTTTCAATGAATGCATCTCCATACTCCAAATAAAATTCTGAAAAATTAGTCATACGTTCTTGCAAAGCACCTTCGGGAAACAATTCTAAATGGATGGAATCAAGTCGTTTTATGTATGCTGCATGAGTTTTCTTTTCAGCTTTTAAAAGACGTTTTTCTAAGAGTTCTAATCCTTTAATTTGTTTTTTCTCTTGTGCAGATACTGCACCTATAAAGGATTTATCCGTTTGATTAGCAATCGCATACAAGTATTGAAATTGCTGTTTTAACTGCTCCTTTTGAGAAGTAAAATCAATAGCTAAAGTTGCTATTTTTTTGATTTGAGATTGGAGCAGAGCTTGTTTATTTTTAAATAAATCAGAAACATCAAGTTGTAATTTATCTAACTTTTGATGTTGTTTTTGACTAATTAAAAGTACTGAATTTCGATGCAAGAGAATCGGAAATTGGATGTGTTCCGCTTCAAAATAGGATTTAAGCTGAAGCCAATATGAGAGTTCTCCACCTCCCCCAACATAACATAGGTTCGGCAATATGGTTTCTTGATACAAGGGGCGCATGATAACATTGGGAGAAAAGCGTTCAGGGTTTGAATTCACTTCATCCAAAATACCCGCCAAATCCCATGAAATGTTCGTATTTAAAACAGTATAAATCTCATCCTTTTTCACAATGCGCTCGCGTAGATTTTCTTTAAGATAAAACAAGTTCAATTCGCGTGGATTCACCTGAATCTTATATGCAGAATCTATATTTTTTAGCTGAATATTGGTCTTTGAAACAGTCGTAAACGCTTGTTGAGTTCTAAGCTCCGAAGTAATTTGTGGAATAAAAACTCGTTTTAATTCGGGGCTATTTCCATCAATAACTAGCAGACCTTCATAACCAAAAAGGGTGTGCACTAAATAACGTGTAGCAGAGGCCAAATTTGAATGGTTTAAATATGCATTATGCACTATTTCTTTAAGCTTCATTGCTTGAGGCGAATTGCCTAAAACGGCAGAAAATACTTCTACAAACTCTGCGAGATCTAAGGTAGATAAAGCACCCACAGCACCTGAACTTTCTTGCGTCCACTGGAACCGTTTATTTTGGAAGTTAACGTGATTGATTTCCTCAAAATCGTGATCTTCACTAGCCATCCAAAACACAGGCACAAACTTATTTTTCGGGTATTTATGTTCTAATTCTTTTGCTAAATTGATAGTCGTTATAATTTTATATAAAAAATATAACGGTCCACCCAAAAGGTTTAATTGATGCCCCGTTGTGACTGTAAATGTATTATCAGATGCCAAAGACTGAATTGTGTTTGTAGTTAATTTAGAAGGTGATAACTGTGTGTATTGGTCCGTTAATGCTGCAACTAAAATATTTCGGTTGTCTGAACTAAATTCAGATTGTTTTTCTTCGAGTTGCACTTTGAAGTTTTCTAAGGTTGGAAACCGATTGTAAAGCAGTTGTAATTCTGGACGATTTTCTACGTAATCGCATATGAGCTTAGATACAATGGCAGTGTCTCGAAAAGAAATACAGTCGGATGGCATAACATTTACTTAATAGACGTAAAGATACTTTATTTCTTTTGTATTTAGAAACCTGTTTAAACTACCTCTGCAAACAGATCAAAATCGGCAGCTTCTGTGACTTTGACGGTTGTAAATTCCCCTGTTTTAAGATACGTTTTAGAGGCTTCGATAAGGACTTCATTATCCACGTCTGGAGAATCAAATTCTGTCCGTCCTACGAAGTATTCTCCCTCTTTTCGATCGATCACAACTTTGAAGGTTTTGCCAATTTTAGCTTGGTTTAATTCCCAAGAAATTTGGGATTGAATTTCCATGATTTCGTTGGCGCGTGCCAATTTCACTTCCTCTGGCACATCATCTTCTAAATTAAACGCATGTGTATTTTCTTCATGGGAATAGGTAAAACATCCTAAACGTTCAAAACGCATCGCTTCTACCCATGCTTTTAGAGTTTGGTAATCTGCTTCTGTTTCACCAGGATAGCCAACAATCAATGTTGTTCTGATTGTCATCTCAGGAACAGCTGCTCTAAATTCCTTGAGAAGTTTAGTTGTTTTTTCTTGAGTCGTTCCACGACGCATACTTTTCAAAATCTTATCTGAAATGTGCTGTAATGGAATGTCTAGGTAATTACAAATTTTAGGCTCGCGATTCATCACATCCAACACATCCATTGGAAAACCTGTAGGAAAAGCGTAATGCAAACGTATCCATTCTATGCCTTCGACCTTTACTAATGCTTCTAAAAGCTCAGCAAGATTCCGTTTTTTATAAAGATCTAATCCGTAGTAAGTCAAATCTTGAGCAATCAAAATCAATTCTTTTACTCCATTAGCAGCTAACTTTTCGGCTTCTAGAACTAGGTTTTCTATGGGGGTCGATTTGTGTTTTCCACGCATCAGCGGAATGGCACAAAAACTACAAGGACGGTCACAGCCTTCTGCGATTTTTAAATACGCGTAGTTTTTTGGAGTTGTTGTCAGACGTTCACCTATCAATTCATGCTTATAATCGGCTCCTAATGCTTTGAGTAATTGTGGCAATTCAGTGGTTCCAAAATACTGATCTACGTTGGGAATTTCGTTTTGTAGGTCTGGCTTATAACGCTCACTCAAACAGCCTGTCACAAAAACTTTATCAACCTCACCATCTTCTTTTTTCTGCATGTAATCTAAGATAGTATTGACACTTTCTTCTTTTGCATTATTGATGAATCCACAGGTATTAATTACTACAATATTACCTTCTTCTTCATGTACAACTTCCTTCCCACTTGCTTTGAGTTGACCCATCAACACCTCACTATCATAGACGTTTTTACTACATCCTAAAGTAATGACATTAATCTTATTTTTTTTTAGTGTTTTGGTTCTCATGAAATGATGTTAAGAGCTATAATTTATTTGAAGAAAGAATCTACAAATTCAAATTTATTAAAAACTTGAAGGTCTTCTAAACCTTCTCCAACGCCTATATACCTAACAGGAATTTGAAATTCATCACTAATCCCAATAACAACTCCACCTTTGGCAGTTCCATCTAATTTTGTAATTGCTAGTGCAGTGACTTCAGTAGCAGCGGTAAATTGTTTGGCTTGTTCAAATGCATTTTGACCTGTAGAGCCATCAAGCACCAATAAAACTTCATGCGGTGAATTATCGACTACTTTTTGCATGACGCGTTTGACTTTGGTTAATTCGTTCATCAAATTAATCTTGTTATGCAAGCGGCCTGCTGTATCAATAATAACAACATCGGCGTTGGAAGTTACAGCACTTTGTAGAGTGTCAAACGCCACAGAGGCGGGATCACTTCCCATAGATTGTTTAATGATTGGAATATCTACACGATCGGCCCATACTTGTAACTGGTCGATTGCAGCTGCTCTAAAAGTATCGGCCGCTCCTAAGACTACATTTAGGCCTTGTTTTTTAAGTTGATAAGCCAGTTTACCAATTGTTGTTGTTTTGCCAGCGCCATTCACACCTACCACCATAATAACGTAAGGTTTCTGATCTTGAGGAATAGAAAATTCGATTTCTTCTCCAGAATTTGTTTCTGATAACAAACCTGCAATTTCTTCTCTTAAAATAAGGTTCAGAGCATCTGTACCAACATATTTATCTTTAGAAACACGGGTCTCTATGCGTTCGATAATTTTTAAAGTCGTATTAACACCAACATCACTAGTAACAAGAATCTCCTCTAAATCATCCAATACATTGGCATCGACTTTAGATTTACCAATAACAGCTTTACTTAGCTTATCAAAAAAATTGGTTTTAGATTTCTCTAACCCTTTATCAAGAGTGGCTTTTTTTTCGGAAGAAAATATGTTTTTAAAAAAACTCATAAGTAAACTATTTATCTGGTTACAAAAATAGCATTTAAAGTAAGGAAATTAAAAAATAAAAGCCGCTTTATGATAGAAGCGGCTTTCAAATAAAATAGTAAAAACTATTTTTATTTCTTACTTAAGAATTCATTTACTTTATCAGGTGACATGATCGATTCAACAAATATGTAAGCCCCAGATTTTGGAGACTTAACCATTTTTATCGCTTTAGTTAGACGTTTTGATCCTGTTTGTAATGATGCTACTGCTTTCTTTGCCATGATTCAAATGTGTTATTTTTGAAATTTTAGTTCTAAAAAATCTCTAAATTATTTAATTTCTTTGTGAACCGTCATTTTCTTAAGTATAGGATTAAACTTCTTAATCTCAATACGATCCGGTGTATTTTTCTTGTTCTTAGTTGTAATATATCTAGAAGTTCCTGGTTTTCCTGACTCCTTGTGCTCAGTGCATTCTAATATTACTTGAACTCTATTTCCTTTTTTTGCCATTTTAATGTGCTTTTAGCGGTAGTTTATTTTAAAAAACCTTTAGACTTTGCTTCTTTGATTGCTGCAGAAATACCAATTTTATTAATGGTTTTTAGGGCTGCAGTAGAAACCTTCAATGTTACCCATTTATCTTCTTCAGGGATGTAAAAACGCTTTTTGATTAAATTTACATTAAATCTACGTCTAGTTCTATTCAAGGCATGAGAAACATTATTTCCAAACATTGCTCTTTTACCTGTAAGTTCACAAATTCTTGACATTTTTTCTTTACTTTAATTGTTCTGTTGTTTCAAAACGAGGTGCAAAAATACGAATTCTTTAGAAGTACACAAACTTTATTTTAGCATTTTTTAAAAATTTCTTTTTGAAACAAAGTGAAGGCCATGGTAACCGCTTTTTGCACCACTCTAAGTCGTTGTTGTCCAAAGTTAAACTGCTGTGAAAACACTCTGTCGGGTGTTGCTATTGCAATGAAAACTGTTCCAATTTCTGCATCTGAATCTCCTTTTAATGGCCCTGCATTTCCAGTTGTTGCAATTCCATAATCCGAATTAAACACTGCTTTTACATTTTGAGCCATAGCTTCAGCAACTTCAGAACTTACAACTGAGTGTTTAGAAATTAATGTGGAAGGCACGTTTAAGACCTTAAGTTTTGTTTCAGTCGCATAGGCTACCACACCGCCTTTAAAAAAAGCAGACGCACCTCCATAAGAAGTAATGTTTTCTGCTATTTTACCACCTGTACAACTTTCAGCAACAGCCAGTGATTTTCCTAACTTTACTAATTTATTTCCGATAATTTGTTCAAGTGAAGATTGCTCTTCAAATCCCACAAAAATATCATTAATCAATGGCAATAAGGTTTCAACTTGTGCATCAACTCCTTCAATAACAGCTTCTTTATCTAAGCCAGTGGAAGACAGCCGTAACCGCACACGTCCTAAATTTGGCAAGTATGCAAGTTTAACTGAGTCTGGCAAAGCAGCCTCCCAATCTTTGATTCGTTCGGCAATCACACTCTCCCCTAGTCCGTAGGTTAACACTGTTTTATGTAAAATATAGGGCCGTTTAAATTTGTTTGAAATTCTAGGTAAAACCTCATCATTCATTAGCCCTTTCATTTCATAAGGTACTCCGGGTAACGAAATAAAAATAGTATTGTTTTTCTCAATCCACATACCAGGGGCACTTCCAGATTTATTCATCAAAGCTGTAGCTTTAGAAAGGACGAGTGCTTGATCTATATTAACCTGAAGTAAGGGTTGTTTTACAAAATGTTTCCACAAGTATTTTATGTTATTAAGTACAGCTTGGTCATACACTAAAGTGTCCTCAAAAAATTGAGCTAAGGTTGTTTTGGTGATGTCATCTTTTGTAGGACCAAGTCCTCCAGTAATGATAACAATATCAACATTAGTTTCAGCAGCCTCAAATGCTTTTAAAATGTGTGTTTTATCGTCTTGAACAGAAGTAATTTGGTACACAGAAACACCAATGTTATTTAATTCTTTTGCGATAAACGCAGAATTGGTATCCACAATTTGACCAATTAAAATTTCGTCTCCTATTGTGATTATTTCTGCTTTCATAGATTACTTAACTTTGATTGAAAAAAATTCTTCATCTTCGATAAAGCCCTTTAAAGTATCATTAGGCTGAACAGGGCTCACTCCAGAGGGAGTGCCAGTAAAAATAATGTCTCCTATTTTTAACGTAAAATATTGAGAGACATAAGCTATAATTTCATCAATACCCCACAACATATCTTGAGTTGTGGATGACTGTACAATTTCATTGTTTTTGTGAAGACTAAACGGAATATTGTCTATGCTATCAAAGTTAGATTTTGAAACCCATTTTCCAACAACTGCAGAGCCATCAAAAGCTTTTGCTTTTTCCCAAGGCAGGCCTTTTTTTTTGAGTTTCTGCTGAAGGTCGCGAGCTGTAAAATCAATACCTAATCCGATTTGATCGTAATATTTGTGAGCAAATTTTGCATCAATATGTTTTCCAACGCGGTTTATTTTGACCAGCACTTCAACCTCATGGTGTACCTCATCAGAAAAATCAGGAATAAAAAAAGGTTGTTTTTTTAAGAGAATTGCAGTGTCAGGTTTTAAAAATATTACTGGTTCAGTGGGGTTTTCATTTTTGAGTTCTGAAATATGTTGCGCATAATTACGCCCAATACAAATAAGCTTCATTTATTGCAATTTATTATTAAATGCACGCAACTTAATAGCTGTGAGTACTTTTTTGGTGTAAAGTGGAAAATCTGCCGAAAGTAACCAACCAAAATAACCAGGTTCTTTTTCAAGAATTTCTACTACTTTTTTTCCTTTATGTTTACCGAATGAAAAGCACTCATCACCTTCTTTGTCATAAGCAATAAAACCCGCAAAATCAGCGAGTTTTTTACGTGAGCTAAAGTCCGCTAAAAATGTTGTATCGTTCTCTAAATCATCGTAACGATCTAATTGAGCTTTTAAAACTTCATAAGTGGCCATAGTATCGGCTTCAGCACTATGTGCATCATCTAGGTTTTTGTCACAATAAAACTTGAACGCTGCGGATAATGTACGCTGTTCCATTTTATGAAAAATTGTTTGAACATCTATAGATTGCCTATTTTTCATATCAAAATCAACACCTGCTCTCAGCATTTCTTCAGCTAATAAAGGAATATCAAAACGATTGGAATTAAACCCCCCTAAATCCGAATCTTTAATCCATGAATTAATTTCTTTTGCAAGTTCCTTGAAGCTTGGTTCATTTGCCACCTTTTCGTTGGTAATGCCGTGAACAGCTATAACGACTTCAGGGATTGGCATTTCAGGATTTACTAACCATGTTTTTTTTTCCTCAGAACCGTCCGGGTTTACCTTTAATATTGAAATCTCTACAATTCGGTCTTTTGTAATGTTGACTCCTGTCGTTTCTAAATCAAAAAAACAGATGGGTTTATTGAGGTTTAATTGCATAACTATAGTGTTCTATTTTCGTCCCATGCTTCTAGGTATTCTTTGACTGTTTTTAAGAACTGTCCTCCAAGAGCACCATTGACAACTCTATGGTCGTAAGAATGAGACAAAAACATGCGCTGTCTAATTCCTATAAAATCCCCTTCGTTGGTTTCGATAACAGCTGGCACTTTTCGAATGGCACCAAGGGCGAGTATTCCAACTTGTGGTTGATTGATGATGGGGGTTCCCATAATACTTCCAAACCCACCAACATTAGTTACCGTATAAGTTCCATCTTGAATATCATCTGGTTTGAGTTTATTAGTACGTGCACGGTGAGCTAGGTCATTAACACGCTTTGTCATTCCTATGAGATTTAATTGGTCTGCGTTTTTAATGACTGGCACTATTAAGTTGCCATCTTCTAAGGCTGCAGCCATTCCGATATTGATGTTTTTACGTTTTATTATTTTACCGTCTTGAACAGAAATATTAAGCATTGGATGCACAGCTAAGGCATATGCAACGGCTTCCAAAAATATAGGCGTAAACGTAATGTTTTGCCCTTCTCTAGCTTTAAAAGCGTCTTTTATTCCAAGTCTCCAATTCCATATTTTAGTAACATCTACTTCAATAAAAGATTGCACGTGTGCAGAAGTCTGAATGGAATCAGTCATGTGTTTAGAGACCAATTTCCCCATACGAGACATTTCAATAATTTCATCTTCTCCGCGGCTTATTACAGGGTTTAATGTCTCTGAACTAGGAGAAATAGGCGCAGTCGGCGATAAAGAGTTCGTTGAAGATAGCGATGCTGTTGTTTCTACTGGATTAGCTTGTGGTTTATTAGAAGTATAAGATAGGATATCGTTTTTAGTAACTCTTCCTTCTTTACCAGATCCTTTTATTGCGTCTAATTCGGCTTGAGATATGCCTTCTTTTTTGGCAATATTTTTTACTAACGGGGAATAAAAACGGGTGTCATTAGAACTAATTGTGGCTGATGAAGCCATTGTTTCTTGAACTTTTGCGATGGAAGATTCTAATTCCACCACTGCTTCGGGTTCCGTAACTTCGGGGACTCCTGGGTTTTGAACTGCACTAACGGGAACTTCAGCATCTGTTTCTATAATTGCAATGGTTTGACCTACTTCGACTATGGCATCAACTTCAAATAATTTTTCAATTAAAATCCCTTCAACTTCACTAGGCACTTCACTGTCCACCTTGTCCGTTGCAATTTCTAAGACTGCTTCGTCAGCTTCGATACGTTCTCCAACATCTTTGAGCCATGCGGTTAGGGTGGCTTCGGCTACACTCTCACCCATTTTGGGTAATTTAAGTTCAAATTTTGCCATAGTTTTGTGTGAATAGGTAATTTTATTTACTCCACAAAATTAACTAAAATAGATGGAATTATTAAGAAATATTAAAATTGAATTACCACTCCAATACTATCGGCAGAATTACTCCCAAGTATGTAGTTACAATTTTTGGGTTGAATTTTATAACTAGAAGGGGTGGATTTAGATGTTTGCATCTGATCAATAATTGACTTAAAGGATACGCAGGATGCATCAAAAATAAATTCATAACCAGATGAGACTTCGTTTATAGAAGTTATCCGTATTGGATTCATTTTTGTAAGTAATGACTGTTTAGGATGTGTGGAAATCAAAGCAGGCGCATACTTGATTTTAGGTCGTTGTTGTTTGAATGGTTTTAACCGAACCAAGAGTTTAATTGCTATTGAAACCATGAAATCAAAAAAAGTATTGGATTTAAAATGTTTTTGATAAAAAATCTGCATGGCGCCATAAAAACGCTTTAGATAAATTGCATTTCTACGGGTACTTTCGCCTTTATAATGAATCACTGATGTTTCTCCGAAATAGTAATTATCGTTCCCATTTTTGAGAGATTTAAAGGACAAGTCTATATCTTCTCCGTACATAAAATAATCTTCATCAAAACCGCCTAAGGAATTATACAGAGCACGTTTTAAGAGCATAAAAGCCCCAACTAAAACATCAACTTTGGCAACATCAAATTCTTTAACATGATGGGCATAATATCCTTTTGAACTTCCTAATACTTTTTTTATTGCAATATTAACACGTGGAATATTCCGTTTGCTTTCTGGAAGATACTTCCCAGATCCATCAATCAATCGACAGCCTAAAATTCCTAAATTTGTTTGCTTGTCTGCAAAATTTAGGACCGATTTAAAAGTATCTTCTGCGACTACTGTATCTGGGTTTAGAATACAAACATACTCTCCTTTAGCGACTTGAACCGCTTGATTATTGGCTTTTGAAAATCCTATATTTGAGCTATTTTCAATTAGAGTTATTAATGGGAATTTATTCTTTACCATTTCACAGCTCCCATCTTTAGAGTTGTTGTCAATAACTATAATTTCTGAGGGGATAGTTTCTAGGGCAGCTTCTACGCTTTGCAGGCACAGCTCAAGAAAATACCGAACGTTATAATTTAGAATGACGACAGATAGTTTCAAATTAAATTAAGATTTAAGAGAAAGTTCAAACGGAATTCGATTGGTGATGCTTCGCCCAAGCGTTATCTCGTCGGCATATTCTAATTCGTCTCCTACAGATATCCCACGGGCTATCGTAGATATCACAACATCTGTATCTTGAATTTGCTTAAAGATATAAAAATTTGTGGTGTCACCTTCCATTGTGGAGCTTAAAGCAAAAATGAGTTCTTTTATTGTTCCTGATTTTACTTTTTCAATTAAACTGTTAATTTTTAGATCGTGAGGACCAATACCATCCATTGGTGATATTTTTCCACCCAACACATGGTAAACACCTCGGAAAGATGCCGTACTTTCTATGGCCATTACATCTCTGATATCTTCAACCACACATACCAATTCTTGGTTTCGGTTGGTATTGATGCAAATTTCACATAATTCTGAATCACTAATGTTATGGCAGTTTTTACAAAAGTTGATATTTTGTCGCATCTTTTGTAGAGCCTCTGTCAAATGGAGTGTTTGCGACTGAGGTTGACGCATCAAATGAAGTACCAAACGCAAAGCGGTTCTTCTACCGATCCCTGGCAATTGCGCAACTTCGTCAACAGCAGTTTGTAATAATTTAGAAGAAAATTCCATGACACAAATTTAGATAAAATTACACGAACTTATGTCATGAATTTAAAGCCCTTAAAACTCTCGAAAAAGGAATTAGTTTATAATCAATTTTTTAGTGACTTCCTGACTTGATGTATTCACTTTTAAGAAGTATAATCCTTGTTGTGCTTGCAAATCTATTTCAGGGTTTTGAGTTAAATCTCTATTCTTTTCATAAAAAACCAACTTTCCAAGGGAGTCATAAATTTTAATGGAGACTAAAGTGTTTAGTTTCCAATTCAATTTAAACGCTCCAGTGTTTGGATTGGGCGAAAGAATCAAATCTGAAAACTGTAAATCAGCCGTACCTAAAGCTGCGGGGTCAAACAAACTAACTCGCCAGAGTCCACGTCCGTAGGTCGCTGCATACAATTTATTATCGGCTGTATTTACTTCTAGTTCTCTAATTTGAACATTTGGCAGCCCGGTATTATAAGAAGTCCAAGTTGTTTCGTTGTTTTTAAGATAATAAATTCCATAATTCATTCCCAGATATAATATATCTTCACCATAGGTCGTATCCCAAACCAAAGCCAAGGCACTAAAATTTGGTAAATCAAACCTTGCAATACTCCAATTTTGACCACCATCGTTTGAAATGTAGACCTTATCATTGGAATTTGTTGCAATGGCTAGTTTATTTGAATTTGTAGGATGAATGGCAATGGAATTAATGTTACCTGAAAATCCAATCAGTTGCGCCCAATCTCCATTAGATCCTCCATTTATTGTTTTATAAAGACCCTCTCCATACGCCGCATACAAAGTATTACTATCAGACGGTGCTATTTTTAGATGATTGGCATTGAAACCAAAATTTTGTGAAATTGAGATCCAGTTATTTCCTCCGTCTATGGATTTATATATTTCATCATACCCCGTATATACAGTGTTAGCATCATTCGGATCCTGTTCAAAAGGAGTAACCCAATTACCAGATTTATCATCTGGTGAAGGGAGTCCAAAACTGGTAGCTCCCTGGTCAGTTGATTTATACAGACTACCATTTTGAGAGGTTCCATACATCACATTAGGATTTGAATGATCGATAAAGGTTTCCATTCCATCGGCTCCTAACCAATCATACCAAATACCATCTGCTCTATAAACCGAAGTTCCATTGTCTTGAGACCCCCCAGAGACAATAACTGGATTTGTTTGGCTTATTCCTATTTTATAAAATTGTCGGATTCCTAAACCATCGGTTAAGTCGGTATAATAGATACTACTCACATTCAGGGGGTCATTGGCTACAAAAATACCACCATCGCTTCCCACATATATTTTGTCGTTATGATAAATCATAATATCGATATCGGCATGACAGTATCCTATACCTTCAAATGCAGCATTTTGAGGTATCCATTGAGAAGTAATGTTAAAGTCGACTCCACCATTTGTAGAACGCCACGACAAAATCCCTGCAATATGAACATCGTCTGCATCGGATGGATTTACAATTATATCCATGTCTCTAGGGGCTTGACCTCTATCGTCATCTGCATCAGATGAATACCCAAAATAATTTTTTCCAGAATGATCTAAACTAGAGAAGTTTACTCCGCCGTCAGTAGATTTATAGAACCCTCCAAAGATTCCGCCACTGGCTTCCAATACATATACAACCTCAGGATTGTTTGCAGAAACGCCTATCATTTTTGGCCCCATACTAAAATTATTAGTATTCGGTCCCTGCTCAAAATTATCTGAAAATATTACTCCTATAGTAGCGTCTTCAACAGAAACGTCGTCCAATGTCAATCCTCTACCAAAGTTTGACTTCCCTTCAAGGGCGATATAATAATCTGCGGTCGGATTCGGTAAACTGATAACAACGTCTTGCCATGAATCCATCTCGGCAGTATAATGTACAAGTTCTACCCAAGCATCATTAATTCCTGTTTTGTAAAACACCTTGAGCTCATCTATATCGCCAGCCCAATTAACATTGGTGTAAGAAAATTTTAATTCAGGAGCAATACTTGAACTGAGATCTAGCTGAGGAGAAATCAATTTTGTAGATGGCCCACTAAAATCGTCATAATAAAAAAGCGCAAGATTGTTGCCACTCTTTGGCAAAATGGAATTATCTTGATTGGCAGCCGCTTTGATCCAATCTTCGGCTCCAGAAACATATTCTTGATCCCATGATGTTAATGAATTGTCTGACTGTATTCTTTCAAAGGAGATTCCTCCATCAACAGATTTAAAAAATGAAGTACCAGATGCATAAATAATATTAGTGTTTCCTGGCTTAAACTCCACGTCATAACCACTGTTAGCGTCTTCATGAATTAACGACCAATTTTGTCCAGAATCCGTAGATTTATAAATCCCAGAGCTCGTAGAACAAAACATTTTAGAGGTATTTGTAGGATCTATTAGTATCTTATTAATCGTTCCATTTCCTGTATCGGCTAATACATTCCATGTTGCGCCCGCATCTGTGGATTTAAACATAACACCACTAATACTTCCCCAAAAATAAATATTAGAATCCGTGGGATGTATTGTTAAAGCATATACATTAATATTAGAAAGATTATCTGTTAATGCGTTCCAACTCGCACTACCATCTGTAGTTTTCCAAACTCCACCTGTTGGAGAACCTACAATCATATGATTTTCGTTATTAGGATCAATTCCTATACTCGTTATTCTTCCCACTCCTGGATTCCACCCTGAAGTTTGATTCCATTCGTAAGGTCCTAATTGTTCCCAATTGTCAACCATACGCGTTCGACTCAATTGGGTAGTATTATTTTTGTAAGAATTATAGCGTTCTAATTCGTTGAAGTAAAAAGAAGGCGACTTTAAAAATCCACTCTCATCCTGCATACGAAGGGCATCATATTCCCAACGTTTATAGCTTTTGTAGCCAGTACCTCTACCCTTATCTCTTTTTTCAAAATAAGTTTCAGCACTATTCTTTATCTGTTGAACCGTGAATTCGCCAGAATTTATCATTTGAAGGTACTCTTGAGATTCTACACATAAAAATGATGCTAGTAAAGACCCTAAAATAAAGAATGATTTATTCATTTTGAGTTTAATATTAGTTAACTTCGTAAAAGTAATTAAATTAATTTTTAGCGTATGAGTTCTCTTTTAATTTTAACACTTCTTTTAGGGTATTTTTTAGTTTTAGTGCTCATCTCTTACTTCACAGGAAAAAATGACTCTAATATCGATTTTTTTAAAGCTGGTAAACAATCGCCATGGTATGTAGTAGCTTTTGGAATGATTGGCGCATCGCTTTCAGGAGTTACTTTTATATCAGTCCCTGGATGGGTTGAGGCCTCACAGTTTAGCTATTTTCAGGTTGTTTTAGGCTATATGGTTGGCTATGTAGTGGTAGCTTATGTGTTGCTTCCTGTATATTATAAATTAAATCTAACCTCCATTTACGAGTATCTTTTTCAACGTTTTGGAGTTGTAAGCCATAAAACGGGTGCTTTTTTCTTTTTCGTCTCGAGAGTTTTAGGCGCTGCATTCCGATTGTATTTAGTGGCCATTGTATTACAGCAATTTGTATTTAGTGAATGGAATGTCCCTTTCGAAATTACTGTGATTATTTCAATTTTATTGATTTGGATTTACACATTTAAAGGAGGAATTAAAACCATTGTTTGGACGGATACGCTTCAAACCTTGTTTATGATTATTGCAGTTGTACTATCTATTTATTTTATCACAGATACCCTCGGTTGGAGCCTTTCTGAGTTTTTGAAATCTGAAGAGTTAAAGTCCTACAGTACCATTTTTAATACAGATAGTATTTTAGACAAAAACTACTTTTTAAAATCGTTTTTTGGCGGGGTATTTGTTACGATTTGTATGACGGGATTGGATCAGGATATGATGCAAAAAAACTTGACTTGCAAATCGCTAAAGGATGCTCAAAAAAACATGCTGTCTTTTAGTGTAGTACTGACTTTTGTAACCTTTTTATTTCTGTTATTAGGAGCACTTTTATTTATTTACGCCAAACAAAATACGATTGAAATCCCAGTACTCGATGGGAAGCCTAAAACAGATTTGTTATTTCCAGAAATAGCCCTCAATAGTGGGTTAGGTATTACGTTAGGAGTTACATTTATTCTTGGGTTAATAGCGGCTGCCTACAGCAGTGCTGATAGCGCCTTAACTTCTTTGACAACCTCGTTTTGTGTGGATATTTTAGACCTAAAAGACAAATCGGAACAACAGCAAAAATCCATTCGTAAAAAAACACATATCGTTATGAGTATCCTTTTGGTTGTGGTCATTATCGCTTTTAAATACGTTTTGGATTCAAATGTAATTAATAGCCTATTGACCGTGGCAGGATATACTTACGGACCACTTTTAGGATTGTTTGCTTTTGGAATCTTTACAAATTACAAAATTAAAGATCGGCATGTATGGGTGGTCGCTCTGACTTCAGTAATGATTGTTGCTATACTTGCAAAAATACCCACTGATTATATAGGTGGTTATGAAATTGGTTATGAGCTCCTCCCTCTTAATGGGCTCTTAACATTTTTGGGGTTAATATTGATTCGTCGAAAGTAATACCAGAGTGCAAGCTACCTCATAATGAATTGAAACTTCGCCTAAAAGTTTATAAAACTCTGGATTTTCAGTACCAGGATTAAAGATCACTCGGGTTGGTTTTAAGCTTAAAATATAATCATAATAAGCCTCTTGACGTTTAGGATTTACATACAAAGTAACCGTATGAATATTTTGAAAGGATTGTAAATCCGTGTCAATTTCTATACCGCATACCTCACCTTTTTTTAATCCAAAAGCACTAACTTCAATAGCATTTGCAGTTAAGCGATGCATAGCCATATTGGAATAGCGTTCTGGGTTTAACGAGGCTCCGAAAACGAGTGTTTTTTTTTGTGTCATCGTGTTAAATATGAGTTAATTTAACAAATGTAAGTAACAATATTCATTTAGATTCGTCTAGCAGAACGAAACCCTAAATGATACCCAAAGAAATGAAAAAAATTGCAGTATTCTTCACTATGTTCCTGTTTTTAAATTCAGCACTTTATGCTTTCGCTCCATTGTATGGAGAAATAAGTGGTCGCGTGATAGACTCAAAACTCAATACAG
>Ga0228672_1000421_pt1 | contig 21908 bp, 23 predicted proteins | sample 90DmetaG_FD_182788 | JGI IMG/M metagenome (GOLD analysis project Ga0228672, IMG submission 182788) | Seawater microbial communities from Monterey Bay, California, United States - 90D | ecosystem: Environmental > Aquatic > Marine > Coastal | place: USA: California | collected 2016-11-08 | reverse complement strand
AAAGGTTAATCTCGAATAATAATATCCCCAGAACCAGTCACTTTAGTTATTTGTTTTTCAGGTTTACCTTTACAAATAATATCTCCAGATCCAGTAATAGAGGCATTTAAATTTTCAGATGTATTCATAACAATATCTCCAGAGCCTGTGATTTTGGCTTCGCCAGTATCCGCCTTGATGTCTCCTGCATCTATATCTCCAGATCCTGTAACGGTAAAGTTTACTTTATTTGCTTTACCTATTAAAGTAATCTCTCCTGATCCTGTTACCGTTCCGTTCACCGCAGTAACCTCAAGGTTTAAGCTGATTTCTCCTGAGCCCGAGAGTATCGTTTTAAAGTGATCTCCTTCCAAAGGAACCTTGGAGTGAATCTCGCCGGATCCACTTAAAATAACTTTATTAATTTTCTCCACGGGAATCGTAATGTAAACTGTTCCAGAATCCCAGTTTCCAAACCAAGATTTTTCTTGTTGCTTGATAAGTAAGGTTCCTTTTCTAACTTCAGTTTCAATTTTGTCAAGATCATCAGGGTCTCCTTTCAGTTCGATTGTTCCTTCCGAACCGGACACTAATTTGACCTCATAGCTCCCTGCTACATGGATTCCGTCATAGGTTCCAACATTTCTTTTTTCAGTGTGTTGTGCATTGATTTTGATTGCATTAAGGCCAAGGATAGCCACTAGGATAAGTAAGTTTTTCATGATTGTTAATTTGAAGGGTTAAGTTTGACACCTCCATATTCGGAAGTGATTTTTAAAGTGGATAAAGAGTTACTTTGATTATAAATTCCTTTATAATATTTTTCGGTTATTCTGCTATTTTCAATGGAATGGTCTAATGGAAGGGTAGATCGGAAACCAGCATAGTCTAAATTAATTTCGTAAGAGAAAGACCAATCTTCGTCAATACCCAACTGAACACCTGTATATTCTGCGTCAATCTCCACACTTTTTACCGAAGGTTTGATTTGTTTTACCTGTATTAATCCAAATTCATTGTCTAAGCTAAGCTGCTCAGTAACGGTCCCACACTTGAGTGTTAAATAGTCCCCTTTGCCCCTCAAAGTTCCGATATTTTCTGTAATTAATTTTCCATAGTCATTTTTAAAACTTAAAAAGTTAACCAAATCAAAGGAGGCGTTGGTGTAATCTGCATTCAATTCGATTTCACCTGCTTGTTCAATTTCAAAGCCAGAATAATCGGCATTAATGATTCCGCCTTTAATAAAATCAATTGTAGAATTGGAGGTGTAATCAAAGTTCAATAGGTTATTAGTCGCATTCAAGTCTCCCAAGATCATTTTTCCATAATCACAACTGATTGTTGCTTGACCCTCCAAACGGTTTAATCGTATGGTGCCATAATCATTTGTTAGGTTCACACTATTGGATTTGGGAAGTTTAACGGTGTAATTGATTCTGTAATTAATAGCATTACTTGAAAACCATTTAAAACTCCAGTGGTCCTCAATTTTTGTTTTGGCGATTACTTTTTCTGGACTTAAAGAAAATAGAACATCAATAGCATCCAGTTTTTCCTGTACACTTTTTGAATTTCTTCCCTCAACGGTAATGAGTACATCAATAATGACTTTATTTTCATCCCAACTGCTTATGTTTAAATCGCCAAAAGCATTGTCAATTTCAACAAGAGCATCTGGGTTTACAACGATCTCTTTGTGAATTTTTTTACTGCTCTCTTGTAAGTTTGCAAAAAGCATATTTTCTGCAACCAAAAGGAAGAATAACAGGAAGCTTAGTTTATAGTATTTTATTTTCATTCTCTAAATTTTTAATCGTGATTAATTGATTTTGTAATTCCGTTAAAAGGTCTATTTGCGTTTTGAGATTAGAAATTAAAGCCTGAATCAGTTTCGACTGATTGGGTTCTAATTGCCACTGACTGTAAAGCCTTTGATAATCTTCTTGAATTCGATTGATTAGGAGTTTTGAATCTTCCATAAATTGTTTGCCTTGGGGAGAATCAAAATGGCTGAGATCTTTAAGTTGTTGGTTAATTAGAAAGGTAAAGTGTGTTTCCGCTTTTTGAAATTTAAGTACTTCTTCAGAAGGTGTTTCTTGAGTAAACCAAAAAGTTTGACTCAAACCAATACATAAGAGAGCCACGGCAGCCCATTGCAAAACAGCACGTCGCTTGTGGAATTGCTTCTGAGTTGATAGACGTTTCGAAAAACGCTCTTCGTGACCCTCTGGAAGTTTCGGGTGCATTTGTTCCGCATCCCATGCGATAAATGCTTCTTTAATGGAGACTTTTTTCATACTAATAATTTTTTTAATTGTTCACGGGCACGAGAAAGGGTCGTGCGACAATTGCCAGGACTCCAATTCATAATCTCGCTAATTTCTTGATGATCATAGCCTTCAAGATAATATAGCTTTAAAATGATTTGGTAGCGTTCGTTTAATTGATTTAGCGCCTTTTCAAGTTTTCCTTTTTCTAATTCGAAAGTGAATTCGGTATCTTCCTCCTGATTGATACTTAATTCGGCATTGTTTTCAAGTTGATCATTTCGAACAAATCGCTTGTTTTTTTGATAGTAGGCAATACTTTTTCTTACCACGATCTTATGCAACCAACCTTCAAAGCTACCCTCGCCATTGTATTGCTCCAATCGCTGAAATGCCGTGATAAAGCCCTCTTGAACCGCATCTAAGGCATCCTCCGCATTTTTCACAATACGATAAGCACTGTAATAAAGGTTTTGACTAAATCGTTGATAGAGTTCCATTTGTGCTTTTTGATCCAGCTTTTTACAGGCAAGAATCAGGGAGTTTATATGTTGTTGTTTATAATTCAAATTGCGACGTTCATTTATATGAGTATAAAAGATTACAGATGTTACACTTTAAATGAAAATTAGATATTGGCATAACTATTGCCTTTTATTTAGGGATGTTATTAAAACGGTTTTAAAATAATGTTTTCTATCTAAAAACCCCTATCTCCCAAGATAACAATGACAGAATGACTTAAAAAAAAATAAATGTCGAAATCCTTTTTTAATGCAGTAGACAACTTGTCACTGCAAGATATAGAATCCGAAGCGGATTTAATTCCTTTAATGTCAACAGAAGATGAGGAAGCTTTAGAAAATGAAGCATTACCAGAATTTGTTCCAATTCTTCCGTTGAGAAATACAGTTCTTTTTCCGGGGGTGGTTATTCCCATTACCGCAGGAAGAGACAAATCCATTCAATTAATCAAAGAAGCGAACAAAGCGGACAAAATCATTGGAGTTGTTGCCCAGCGCAATGAAAATGAAGAAAATCCTGGGGCGAAAGATATATATCAACTGGGTACTGTTGCTCAAATTCTTAGGGTTTTAAAAATGCCAGATGGAAATACCACCATAATTATTCAAGGAAAAAAGCGTTTTGAAATTGATGCTATTTTGGAAGAGGAACCTTATCTGAAAGCTCAAATAAAGGCTGTCGATGATCAAGTGCCAACCCCTACTGACAAAGAGTTTAATGCTACCATTGATTCGATTAAGGATCTTGCCCTTCAGATTATTCAAGAGAACCCCAACATACCAACAGAGGCTTCTTTTGCCATTAAAAATATACAAACACCTTCTTTTCTAATCAATTTTGTTGCCTCTAATATGAATGTGGCAGTAAAGCAAAAGCAAAGCATCCTTTCTGAGGTGAGCTTGCATCAGCGTGCTTTAATGTGCCTAAAGCACATGAATGAAGAGTACCAAAAGCTTGCGCTTAAAAATGACATTCAGTCTCGAGTACGTTCAGAAATGGATACGCAACAGCGAGAATATTACTTACACCAACAAATGAAAACCATTCAAGAAGAATTGGGCGGTGTTTCCTATGAGGAAGAGGTTGAAGAAATGAAAGCGCGTGCAAGTGCCAAACTCTGGTCCGAGGAAGTAGGAAAGCATTTTGACAAAGAGTTAATGAAAATGCAACGCATGAATCCGCAGGTTGCTGAATATTCCATACAGCGAAATTATTTAGACTTGTTTTTAGATTTGCCATGGAATGAATTTTCTGAAGATAATTTTGATCTTAAACGCGCTCAGAAAATATTAGATCGAGATCATTTTGGTTTGGAAGAGGTCAAGAAACGTGTCATTGAATACTTAGCAGTATTGAAATTACGCAACGATATGAAATCTCCTATTTTATGCTTGTATGGTCCTCCAGGAGTAGGTAAAACCTCCTTGGGAAAATCCGTAGCAGAAGCACTTGGAAGAGAGTATGTGAGGATTTCATTAGGCGGTATGCGCGATGAAGCGGAAATTCGTGGGCACCGTAAAACATATATTGGTGCATTACCTGGAAGAATAATTCAGAGTTTAAAGAAAGCGGGGACCTCAAATCCTGTTTTCGTTCTGGATGAAATTGATAAATTATCCACCAGCGCACAAGGAGATCCCGCTTCGGCACTTTTGGAAGTGTTAGACCCCGAACAGAATGAATCTTTTTATGATAATTTCCTAGAAATGGGTTATGATCTATCTAAGGTTTTATTTGTGGCTACAGCCAATAGCCTAGGACCCATTCATCCCGCACTGAGAGACCGAATGGAAATTATTAATGTGAGTGGGTATACTCAAGAAGAAAAAACAAGTATTGCTCAAAAGTTTTTATTGCCCAAACAACTCAAGGAGCATGGAATGAATAAAAAGCATCTGACATTAAAGAAATCGGTTTTGGATAAAATCGTGGAAAGCTATACGCGAGAGTCTGGGGTCAGAGGTTTGGACAAACAAGTGGCAAAGGCAGTGCGCTATGCTGCCAAGTCCATTGCCATGGAAGAGGAGTACAAAATAAATCCAGAAGTAGGAGACCTAACAATAATTTTAGGTCCAGCGAAAGTACACCGCGATTTATATGAAAACAACCATGTAGCAGGAGTAGTAACGGGTTTAGCCTGGACTTCTGTCGGTGGGGATATCTTGTTTATAGAGTCTGCGATTTCTCCCGGAAAAGGGATGCTGAGCATCACTGGAAACCTAGGAAAGATAATGAAGGAGTCGGCAACCATTGCTTTGGAGTATATCAAAGCCAATGCAGCTTTATTGGAGCTTGCAGATTTTCAATTTGATAAATATAACATTCACATTCACGTTCCAGAAGGAGCCACTCCAAAGGATGGACCTAGTGCAGGGATTACAATGTTAACTTCTTTAGTTTCTTTATTTACTCAAAAACGTGTTAGAAAACACTTGGCCATGACTGGAGAGATTACCCTCAGAGGTAAAGTCCTTCCTGTAGGTGGGATTAAAGAAAAAATTCTTGCAGCCAAACGTTCCAAAATAAAAGAGATCATTCTTTGCGAAGACAACAGAAAAGACATTGAGGAAATTAATCCAAATTATTTAAAAGGATTGCATTTTCATTATGTTAGAGAAATGCACGAGGTTTTATCATATGCCATAACATCTCAAAATGTTGTGAATGCCAAGAAACTTAACGCTTCTTAGATAAAAGACTACTTTTGTACGATGAAGAAAATCATTATTGCAATTGATGGCTTTGCAGCGACAGGAAAAAGTACTGTTGCTAAAAAGATTGCAGCTGCTTTAGGTTACATTTATATTGACACGGGGGCTATGTATCGCGCTGTTACTTATTTTGGACAAAAACAAAGCACAGAAGAGAGTATTGATATTTTGCAATTAATTGAAGCACTTCCTCAAATCAAAATTCATTTTGAAAATACAGCTCAAGGACAACTAACCTTTTTGAATGATGAAAACATTTCAACCGAAATTCGTGAATCTAAGGTTAATAATGCTGTCAGTGATGTTGCCAGTTTAGAAGAGGTAAGAAATTTTCTAATTAGTCAACAACGTTCTTTGGGGAAAAACAAGGGAATTGTTATGGACGGTAGAGATATTGGGACTGTTGTCTTTCCAGAAGCAGAATGTAAATTTTTTCTTACGGCCTCTCCAGAGATCAGAGCTCAACGGCGTCATAAAGAGCAGTTGGAAGCTGGAAATTTAGAATCCTATGAAGCTGTCTTAAGCAATGTTAAAGCTAGAGATCATCAGGATTCAACACGAAAGATCAATCCGTTACGAAAAGCAGACTCCGCGCTTGAAATAGATGTTAGTTCGCTTTCTATTGAAGAAGTATATCAGTCCATGTCAAAGCAGATTTCAAGAGTAATTGAAACCTAAAATTACATTAAAAAATTCTATTTATTATTTGTTTATCAAGTGATTAAGGCTATATTTGCACGCTTTTAATTGGAAGGAAAAACCGAAAGCAACAACAATTTTATAAACGACTTCTGTATCTGCAATTCAGGTTTTCCCATATACAGAATACAAAAACCCATCGGAAATGGCTAAAAAACCAACCGAAGAGGCTGCAGCCAAAAGCGCTGAGTCCAAGAAAGCAGTAACTCCAAAAAAAACAACTGCTAAAAAAACCACAAAAAAAGAAGTAGCACCCAAAGTAGAAGATACCGAAGCGACTCCCGTTGCTGAAGAAGCTACTCCTGTTATTGAAGAAACTGCTCCTGTAGTTGAAGAAGCTGCACCTGCAGTAGAAACGACTGTTGATGTTGCTGTGGTTGAAGAAGAAAAAACCTCTAAAGTTGATGAAAAAGCAGCACAAGCTGAATTTCTAGACAACTTTAACTGGCACAATTATCAAGAAGGAATCGATGTGATCGAGGACAAACAACTTGATGAATTCGAAAAATTAGTAAAAGAAAATTTCGTTGATACTTCTGATGAAGATGTGATTGAAGGAGAAGTAGTTTACATGACAGAGCGTGAGGCTATAATCGATATCAATGCAAAATCTGAAGGGGTTATCTCACTCAATGAATTTCGTTACAATCCAGATTTAAAAGTAGGCGATAAGGTAGAAGTCATTGTTGACACTCGCGAAGATCGTACAGGTCAATTGGTTCTATCTCACCGTAAAGCACGTGTAATCAAAGCTTGGGATCGTGTAAATAATGCACATGACAATGCTGAGATTGTAAGTGGTTTTGTTAAATGTAGAACAAAAGGGGGAATGATTGTCGATGTATTCGGCATTGAAGCTTTCTTACCAGGCTCTCAAATTGATGTGAAGCCGATTCGTGATTACGATCAATATGTAAATAAAACAATGGAATTTAAAGTTGTGAAAATTAATCACGAATTTAAAAACGTTGTTGTTTCTCATAAAGCTTTGATTGAAGCAGATATTGAAGAACAGAAAAAAGAGATCATTGGTCAACTAGAAAAAGGACAAGTTTTAGAAGGAACTGTTAAAAACATTACATCTTACGGAGTCTTTATTGATTTGGGTGGTGTAGACGGATTAATTCACATCACAGATCTTTCTTGGAGTCGAATCAATCATCCAAGTGAAATTTTGGAATTGGATCAAAAGTTAAATGTTGTAATTCTTGATTTCGATGACAACAAGTCTCGTATCCAATTAGGATTAAAACAATTAAGTAAACACCCATGGGATGAGATTTCTGAGACACTAAAAGAAGGTGAAAGAGTCAAAGGTAAAGTAGTTGTTATTGCAGACTACGGTGCTTTTGTTGAAATCGAAGAAGGTGTTGAAGGATTAGTTCACGTTTCTGAAATGTCTTGGTCTACTCATTTACGATCTGCACAAGATTTCGTAAAAGTAGGGGATGAAGTAGAAGCGATTATTTTATCCATAGACCGTGAGTCACGAAAAATGTCTTTAGGGATCAAGCAAATTACGCCAGACCCATGGACCGACATTACGTCTAAATATCCAATCGGATCCAAACATTCTGGTTTGGTAAGAAACTTTACCAACTTCGGAGTATTTATTGAATTGGAAGAAGGAATTGATGGATTAGTTTATATCTCTGATTTATCTTGGACTAAAAAAGTGAAGCACCCGTCTGAGGTTCTTGCTCTAGGAGACAAGATTGACGTGATTGTTCTTGAATTAGACGTTGAAGGACGTAAATTAAGTTTAGGTCACAAACAAACGAAAGACAATCCTTGGGATAAATACGAAAAGGAGTTTGGTTTAGAATCTGAGCATACTGCAAAGATTACTGAGATGGTTGACAAAGGAGCTACGATTCATTTTAATGAAGATATTATTGCTTTTGTACCTTCTCGACATTTAGAGAAAGAAGATGGCTCTAAATTAGGGAAAGGAGATGAAGCTGTTTTCAAAATCATAGAATTCAATAAAGAGTTCAAAAGAGTAGTTGCTTCTCATACCGTTCTTTTCAAAGAGCAAGAGATTAAAAACCTTAAGCGTGCCACTAAGAATGTAGCTTCGGCGAATTCTGAAAAAACAACCTTAGGAGATTTAGACGCCCTTGCAAACTTGAAAGAGCAAATGGATAATGATAAATAATTACCCATTGTAATATATTTTTTAAAACCCTCCTTTGGAGGGTTTTTTTTATACTCAATAAAATAATACTTTTGTAATAGAAACCAACTATGACGCCTAAAGTCCTTCTTAGCGAAAAAAGGGTTAACATCATGTTAAACAGGCTCTGTTGTCAATTGATCGAACGTCATGGCGATTTTTCTGAAACTGTTTTGGTAGGACTTCAGCCTCGAGGGGTGCTGCTTCTAGATCAACTCATCCATTTACTTCATGAAAATGGAATTTTCTCTATTCAAAAAGGAAAGCTAGATACTACTTTTTTTAGAGATGATTTTCGGAGAAATGAAGTTCCTCACAATGCAAAAGCGACAGAAATGGAGGTAAGCATAGAAGGAAAAAATGTAGTTTTAATCGATGATGTTTTATTTACAGGAAGAAGTATTCGGTCTGCTCTAACCGCTATTGATACCTACGGACGTCCAAAATCAATTGAATTGTTAGTCTTGGTCGATCGACGCTTTAGTCGTCATTTACCCATTCAACCCGACTATCTTGGAGCACAAATCGATGCATTACAAGGGGATAAGGTAAAAGTGGTTTGGTCTGAGAATGCATTTAATAATATTGTTTATCTAGAAAAGCAAAGCCAATGAAGACCTTAAGTGTTTCTCACCTTTTAGGGATCAAGTATCTCAAGCCAGAAGATTTACACTTAATTTTTGAAACGGCGACCCATTTTAAAGAAGTCATCAATCGACCGATTAAAAAAGTACCGAGTCTAAGAGACATTACCATTGCTAATTTATTTTTTGAGAACAGTACTCGAACAAAACTTTCCTTTGAATTGGCGGAAAAGCGACTCAGTGCAGATGTACTTAATTTTTCTGCAGCGCAGTCCTCAGTTAAGAAAGGAGAGACTTTAGTGGATACAGTCAATAATATATTGGCCATGAAAGTGGATATGGTTGTGATGCGACATCCCCATCCGGGAGCGGCTCATTTTTTATCTCAACATGTTAAATCTTGTATTATTAATGCCGGTGACGGAACGCATGAGCATCCCTCACAAGCTTTATTGGATGCATTTTCACTTCAAGAAAAATTTGGTGACTTAGGAGGAAGGCGAATAGCTATAGTGGGTGATATTTTGCATTCAAGAGTAGCTTTGTCCAACATATATGCATTGAAAATGTTGGGTGCCGAAGTGCGTCTTTGTGCTCCAAAGTCATTACTTCCCAAACATATCGAGTCCTTGGGAGTGAGTGTTTCAACAGATTTAATGGAAGTACTCAATTGGTGTGATGCTGCCAATATGCTTCGTGTACAAAATGAACGTATGGAGTTGAGTTATTTTCCAACGACACGAGAGTATAGTCAGAATTTTGGACTTACAGGAGAACGCCTAAAAAAATTGCGAAAAGAAATCGTGGTATTGCATCCGGGACCAATCAATCGAGGTGTTGAAATCACAAGTGAAGTTGCAGACTCAGATCAGGCTATCATCCTAGATCAGGTTGAAAACGGCGTCGCAATCCGAATGGCCATTATTTACCTGCTCGCTTCTAAATTGAATATTCCTTTAAAATGATAGATTGGGAGGAAAACAATATAGGATATCTTACCGCAGACGATTTTGTAAAAAATAGGAAAGCCTGCCTGGCCTCTTTAAAAGAAAGAAAAAATTCAGATTTGATTTTAGACTGTAAAACTTCTTTACCTACTCCTGAGGAATTAGAAGAAGTAGTGGTACATCAAGAAAAAGAGGGAATGTGTTTTGTAATTCTCCTCTCCCCAGAGCAAAGCCATCCTTTTTCGTCAGCATGGGTAGTCGTCCCAACAAAAACAGAAGCACTGGATTTTATATCCTTTGAACAAATGCAACGTGACTTAGGCTTTTAAGATGATGGAATTAACCATATTAGGCTGTCATTCAGCAACTCCAAGAGAAAATAAACACACCACTTCACAGTTATTAGAAGTCGGTGGAAATCTATTTTTAATTGATTGTGGAGAAGGAACACAGATTCAATTGCGTAAATCGAAAGTTCGATTTTCTCGTATCCAACATATTTTTATTTCGCATTTACACGGTGACCATTTTTATGGTTTAATAGGACTCATCAGTACTTTTCGATTATTAGGGAGAACCGCTCCCCTTCATGTTTATGGTCCCAAGGGAATCAAAGAAATTATAACACTACAATTGAAACTAGCAAAATCTTGGACAGATTATCCGCTTCATTTTCATGAATTAGAAAAAAACACTAGTGAGCTTATTTTTGAAGATGAAACTGTACAAGTGGAGACCCTACCTTTAGATCATAGGGTGTACACAAATGGATTTTTATTTACAACTCAATCTACCAAGCGAAAAATTAATATAGAAGCACTTAAAGAAATTGATTTGCAGCCCTTTCATTATCAACAATTACAGCAAGGAACAGACATTACATTAGACAACGGTAAGGTTTTGGAAAATGATGCCTATACGTTGCCGCCTAGTCCACCTATGAAGTACGCCTATTGTAGTGATACGGCTTATTTTGAACCGTTAGTTCCACTGATTAAAGAGGTGGATTTATTATATCATGAAGCAACTTTTTTAGAAAAAAATAATACATTGGCTTCTAAAACTAAACACAGCACGGCAAAACAAGCTGCACAAATTGCGAAAATGGCCAATGTAAAACAATTGATGGTGGGACATTTTTCCAATCGATATCCCAATAAAGAAGATTTTATTTCTGAGGCTTCGGGCATTTTTAAGAATGTCATTTTAGCAAAAGACCTCAAAACGTTTAAAATATAACTGAAAGGGTACGTAACTTATAACAATATGGAACAAGAAGATTTAGGACATTTACGAAAATCTTATCAAAAGGGCGCATTGCATGTTGATGACATTCAAAATGATCCCATGACATTTTTTAAAAAATGGTTCGATGAGGCTAATCATACTCCAGCAATTGAAGAAGCCAATGCGATGACTCTTTCTACTTTAGGACTGGATGATTATCCCAAATCTAGGATCGTACTTTTAAAAGCACTAACAGAAGAAGGTTTTACTTTTTATACCAACTATCAAAGTGAAAAAGGAACCTCCATTGAGCATCATGCTAAAGTAGGCTTAGCTTTTTTTTGGCCCGCATTAGAACGCCAAGTGATCATCAAAGGAGAAGCTGTAAAACTCAGTGCTGAAGCTTCAGATGCTTATTTTCAAAGCCGACCCAAAGGAAGTCAAATTGGTGCGTTGGTGTCCGATCAAAGTAAAGTGATTTCCGACCGATCCATTATGGAGGCTAAGTTGGAAGCCCTGGAAATTGAATATGCAGATAAGCAAGTGCCACGCCCTGAACATTGGGGAGGCTATGTGGTTATTCCTCAATGCATCGAATTTTGGCAAGGAAGACCCAACCGTCTCCACGATCGAATTCGCTGTCAGCTTCAAGGTAGTTTCTGGAATATTGAACGTTTGGCACCTTAAGATGAAAGAGCTACTTCTTTTACGTCATGCCAAGTCTTCTTGGGATTATGCAGTTTCAGATCGCAACCGACCCCTGACAGAAAAGGGAATGAAGCGAATAACTCAAATGGCTATAGCAAGCTCTACCATTTTTCAGAGCCAAGAAATTATTTTTTCAAGCCCTGCCAATAGAGCCTTGCATACCGCTACTTTGATGATGCATGCCCTAGGAATTGATTTTAAAAAATTGAACGTAAATGAAACGCTATACACCTTCGAGGCGTCGCAACTACTAGATTTTATTTATGCTCTAGAGGATCAATTCGACAAGGTAATTTGTGTAGGACACAATCCTGCGTTTAGTAATGTGATAAGTTATTTAAGTGATACGACCATAGGAAACCTTCCAACTGCAGCCTGGGCAAGAATTACATTTACTCAGTCCCACTGGTCAGATGTTTCTGATGGAAAGTGTACTTTAGGTTTGCCAAAGGAAAGATTAGCGTGATATGATGGAGGATGAACTTTATATAAATCGAGAAATAAGTTGGTTGGATTTCAATGCCCGGGTGCTTCAAGAAGCAGCGGATCCTAAAGTTCCCTTGTTGGAACGACTGAGATTCATCGGAATATTCTCGAATAATTTGGATGAGTTTTTTCAAGTACGCTATGCTACGGTGCAACGAATTGCTCAATCTGAGAAGACGGGAAGAAAAGTTTTTGGAGGGAAAAACGCAAAAGATCTTTTGAAAGCAATTACCCAGAAAGTAATTGAACAACAAAAAGAAACCAACAGCATCCTTACCGATATTGAAAGTGAGCTTGAAAAAGAGCAAATTTATTTTGTAAATGAAAAGAATGTGTTTGAAGCACATCAAGAATTTTTAAAGGAATACTTTATTCGTAAGGTAAGTCCTGCGCTGATGACCATTATTATTTCTGATAATTCTCTTCAAGATTTTTCTAACAACCATGCGTTTTTAGCAGTGAAGCTTTCGTTTAAAAACCCGAAACAATTTAAAAATCAATACGCATTAATAGAGATTCCGACAGAACTCGATCGCTTTATTGTTTTGCCCTCGATTGATGGAAAACAATATGTCATGTTTTTGGATGACTTAATTCGATATCATTTCCATTTAATTTTTAATTTCTTCGAGTTCTCCAATATCGAAGCTCATATGATTAAAGTGACGCGTGATGCCGAACTAGATATGGAAGGAGATGTATCCAAAAGTTATATCAATAAAATTGTAGAAAGTGTGCGGGAGCGAATTTTAGCTGAGCCTGTTCGTTTGGTTTATGATAAAGAAATCGATACGGAAACTTTAAACATAATAAAAAAGCTGTTGGGAATTGATAGTACTGATAGTTTGATTCCTGGGGGAAGATATCATAACCGTAAGGATTTTATGAAGTTTCCTCAATTGAATAGAAATGATTTGTTGTACAACAAAATGGAGCCCATCCCAATAGAGGGATTATCGTTAGAGAAAAGTATTTTTAAAGCCATCGAAGCAAAAGATTATCTTTTGTATGCTCCATATCACAGTTTTTCCTTTGTCATTAAATTTTTGCGTGAAGCGGCCTTAGATCCCGATGTAAGTTCCATCAAGATTACGATTTACCGTTTATCTCAACTTTCAAATGTTGCCAGTGCCTTGATCAATGCTGCAAAAAATGGAAAGAAGGTGCTTGTTCAAATTGAGTTACAAGCTCGTTTTGATGAGACCAACAATATTACCTATGCAGAACAAATGCAAGCCGCGGGTGTTGAGTTGATCTTTGGAATCCCCGGATTGAAGGTGCATTCTAAAATATGTGTCATTGAAAAAATAACGGAAGGCAAGAAGAAGCGCTTTGGTTTTATTAGTACCGGAAATCTGAACGAGGATACCGCGAAAATTTATACGGATTATACGCTGTTTACGTCCACCCCTAAAGTACTCAAGGAAGTAAATAAAGTGTTTAATTTTTTACAAGTACACTATAAGCTAAAAAAATACAAACACCTCATTGTTTCCCCTCATTACACCCATGCAACAATGGTGCGCATGATCAATAAAGAAATAGAAAACAAAAAGGCAGGTTTACCCAGTGGAATTAAATTAAAATTAAATGCCATTACCAATTTCTCAATGATCAACAAATTGTATGAGGCCAGTGAAGCGGGAGTACCAATTCAAATGATCGTTAGAGGAATTTGTTGTTTAATTCCGGGCGTGAAAGGGATGAGTGAAAACATTGAAGTCATCAGTATAGTAGATCGTTATCTGGAACATCCTCGGGTATATGTCTTTGAAAATGCTGGGAAGCGAAAGGTTTACATTTCCTCAGCCGATTTTATGACCCGAAATATAGAAAACCGAGTAGAGGTAGCTGCACCCATTTATGATCTCGCCTTACAAAAACAAATTCTCGATGTTTTTGATATTACTTGGAAGGATAATGTGAAAGCAAGAATCATCAATAAAACCCCTCAGAATCAGTTGAAAGAGACATCAGCGGAGCCTGTACGCTCGCAATGGGCGATTTATGACTATTACAAAAATTTGCAGTCATGAAAATCAGAAAATATGCTGCCATTGATATTGGCTCTAATGCCATCAGGATGTTGGTTTCTAATGTGGTGGAATACAAGAAAAAAACCGTTTTTCGGAAGAATGCCTTGGTACGGGTTCCCATCCGATTGGGGCAAGACGCCTTTAGCGAGGGAAAGATCTCGGAAGGAAATATCAAGCGCATTGTTAAATCCATGAAGGCCTTCAAATTGTTGATGAAAGTTCATGGGGTTAAAGATTATCTTGCTTTTGGAACTTCTGCCCTTAGAGACGCCAAAAATGGAGGAAAAGTAGTGGAGAAAGTTCTTGTGAAATCTGGGATCAAGATTGAAATTATTGATGGGAAAAAAGAAGCAAAAATCATTTCCAACACCCCTATTTTTGATACAATCAATAAAGAAAAAACTTTTCTTTATGTCGATGTAGGTGGGGGGAGTACCGAATTCAGTATTTTAATCAAAGGAAAACGAATCCATTCAAAATCGTTTAAGATTGGAACCGTACGTTTATTGAACAATAAGGTGAGTGATGAAACCTGGAAAGCTGCTGAAGCTTGGGTTAAACTCCACAGTGCAACACATGAAAAAATATATCTGTTGGGTACGGGAGGGAATATCAATAAATTGCATAAAATGGCGGGGATTAAAGAAGGTCGCCCAATGAGTTTCCTTACCCTCAGTGCCTTGTTCAATAAATTGAGCGCATTGACCTTTGAGGAACGGATTTATAAATTGGGACTAAACCCTGACCGCTCCGACGTGATTATTCCCGCTGCTACATTGTTCTTAAAAACCCTAAACTGGAGTGGTGCAAAGGTTATATATGTTCCCAAAGTAGGACTCTCTGATGGGATGATACGGGAGCTGTGTAAGAATAAATAGGATGTTGTGATTCTTGGGGAGTGAACAATTGTATAAATGCCTATATGGCGTTTATATTCTTCCTGTGGCTAGTGTCAGGATATGATAAAATCGAAAAAGGATTGAAAAAAGGCTAAGGTTTTTCATAGACTTGGTTTTCAATTTGGGTATAATGAACTCAATGTATAAAAAAAAGTTGAGAGGAAAAAAACTCAAAGTCAGGAGACTTTGAGTAGTGGGGGAGTAAATCTTACTAGAGCAGACGATTTAACATTATATTGATTTTTTTTGTTTTTCCATTTGTGTCAACAATTGTCAAAGAAACCCTTTCGCCTTCTTTTTTTAATAAATTTCTATAGACTTCAATGTCTTTAGAGGAATTGTTATTTATAGAAATTAGCTGATCACCTTTTCTAACTCCATATTGATAGGCTTCACTGGTTTGTTCTACTCTCTCTATAATAATGTTATCGGCAACTTTTTTAAGCGTAATACCGCTAAGAGGAAATTCAAAGGGTTCATTAAATGTACTGTTTGGTTTTAAGTATAATATAGAAGATGAATAGTCCAATATTGCATTAAATTTACTTATGATTTCACCTCCTAATATTCCTAAATAGTCTTCATAACTACTTACACCTTCTTTATCGTGCGACAATGAAACAACCAATTCATCAAGTTTATATCCATTAATATTGATTGATTCAATGGCTATTCTTTCATGTAAAGAGGTCCCATGTAAATTTTCGGCTTTATCGATCAGACTTTTGTCTACTTTGCTAATTAAGTTATTTTTTTCAGCATAGGGTGTGTTTATTACTAATGTTAAATCAGCACCACTATCCCATAAAATGCTACCCGTAAATGATTCTCCATTCCTTAAGGTAATTGTAACATCAAATTGAGGAATTGGAATTCCGTTTCCAAATTTAAAGGGAACCTTTGTATAGCCGTTTGTATCTGCATTTTCAATTGTTTCGTATAGCACTATTTTATGATTTTCGTAGTCCATTTTTGTAATGTATTTTTTAAGTAAGCTATAGCCAATAATTCCATCAAAATCTCGGTCCAAACGTTCTTTTAGTATTGATAAATCAGAAAGAACTAAATGGGTGTCGTCGATCTCAATTTTACCGTCAAGGGTTAATTTTTGAGAAAGAATAATATCGTAAGTTTTTGTTCCTCCTGCACCAGCAACTTTCTGGTTATAATTTGCTTCTAAACCCAAATTAGTTGCAGTTGAAGAATCCAACAAGTCTGAAGTAGCTCCGGTATCAAATACAAACCTACTGGCAGTAGAATTATCATTGATGTTTGCCTCAAGTAGTATTATGCTATTTCTTAGCTCAAAAGGAATTTCTGCTACTTGAGCATTTAAATTATTCATTATTGCAAGAAAGATAAAAGTTGTAATTATTGTTCTCATTATTTTATAAATTAATTCATTCTATTGATTGTTTTTATGTTTGCTGTGGTCTATTGCATAATCGTCAGTTACGGGTTAATAAGTATTAATTATCGGTTTAGCACTGACGCTCTCAATTCCTAGTAGATTCGAACGTAATTGAATCCGCTGTAATTGCGGTTATATGTTATTGCAATACATTTTTATTTATTCCATAACAAATGCAATTTTCATATTTAGGATATTTTTTCAGCTCTGGATGTTTAAATCCTCCTATTTTTTTCATTCCAATTTTTTTCATCACATTTTCTGATTTAAAGTTTTTCTCCGTACAAGTAGAGATGATATTTTCTAAATTCAGTTCGTTAAATGCAAATTCAAGACATTTCTTAGCTCCTTCTGTTGCGTAACCTTTCCCCCAAGCACTTTTCTTTAACCTCCAGCCTATATCCACAGCTGGGGTAAATTCAGTTTGATATTCCTGATAAGCTAAACCGATAAAACCAATAAATTCATTATTCTCCAGTATTTCAGTTGCGAAATAAGTGTGATTGTATTTTTTATAATGATGTCTTAGTTTCTCGAACAATTCCTCACTTTCTTTTTTTGTCAAGGTATTTGGGAAATGCTCCATTACTTCAACATCCGAATTCATTATCTCTAACTCTTTCAAATCGCTTTTTCTCCAATTGCGAAATCCGAGTCTTTCAGATTTAAAAATATATTCTCCTTTCAACTCTTACTTGATTTTTCAAATGTGTTTCAATGATTGTATAAATACCTAAGGCGGTTGTTTTCTTTATATCGTTCTTTAGGTGGTTCCATTTCCTGTTTTGGAAAGTATTCTGCCACTTTCTAGAAATTCATAGTGTTTCCAAAAAGACAAACGGATTCTTTCTGCGGTTAGTGTCAGGGTATAATAAAATCGAAAATGATTAAAAAACTGTAGGTTTTTCATAGACAAGGTTTCCATTTGGGTTTATTGTCAATAAAAATAAAAAATTAAGTTATAAAAAGAAAATTAGGATGCCTCTAAAAATCCAAATCAAATGTTGTTCTGAGGTCTTCTAAGCTGGGATTTATTTTGAGTAAGTGCTGGTATTTTTCATTGGGAGAATATACAGAATCTTCTTTTGTAGTTTCACTGATTTCAAGGGAGATGGAGAGACTTTGGTTGTTTAAGGCATTGCGTAAAAAGGGAAGCAAATGCTCCATTTCCCGAGACATTTCTTCACGATTCATTTTATTGGCAACAGTAAAACTGAGTTCAAATCCTGAGTTCAACCCTACCGTATTCATACTCAAAATTGAAGCAATATTGCTTTTTCCTTCCTTTTTCAAGGCCTCTATGTATTGGTTCCAAAGCACTTCTACTTGGCTGAGTTCAAAAGGGTCTTCCGGTAAGTCGGTTTCTATTACTTTGGGTTGACTTTTCTCTTTAGCAGCTTTTTTTAAGGCAATGCTTGAGAGTGAAAAGCCTGAAACTTGAGTCGCTTTGGGTTTCGTTGGGGTGTACTCTTGTTCGGGTTCTTCTACTTTGGTTTCCTCTATGGCTTTGGGTGGCAGGCCTGTACTTACTTTTTCCTGCGGCGTTTCTTCAATGGGTAGGGGCTTAATTTCAGTAGCTATTGCAGCTTCCTCATTTTTTTCAGGAGGTTTGGGAATGGGTCTTGCTTGTTGTGGAAGGGGTTTGTTTTTAAACTCTGAGGCGGGGATTATGTAGCCTTTTTTTTTTCTCCATTGAAATGGAGCGAGGCAAGTTGCATGAGGCATAGCTCCACATGAACCCGTCTGTTTTTACAGTTTCTATAGTCTATTTCGCAGCTATTGATTAAGGATATAGCATCGAGTAAATAATCAGGGGCTAGGGAGGCGGTTGCCGCGGTATAAGCTTCTTTGATACTGCTTCCAACCTCCATTAAACTCAAGGTTTTAGGGTCTTTAGCCAACATTAAATTACGAAAATGATCTCCCAGACCACTCACAAACTGCAGGCTGTCAATTCCTCTCTGTAGCAAGCCATCAAAGGCTGTTAAAATTCCAGGGATGTCATTTTTAAAAATAAGAATTCCAAGATCTGCATAGGTTTGATGATCGAGTACATTCAAATTGTCAGCCACAGCGGTTGCGGTCAAATTTCCTTGGGTAAAACTCACCATACGATCAAAAATGGAAAGGGCATCTCGTAGAGCACCTTCTGCTTTTTGTGCAATAAGGTACAAGGCATTTTCTTCAAAAGCCAAGCCTCGGTCTGCGGCAATTTTGGCTAAATATTTTTGAATGTCTAGTATAGAAATACGTTTAAAATCATAGACTTGACAACGGGAGAGCACCGTGGGAATAATTTTGTTTTTTTCGGTAGTGGCTAAAATAAAAATGACATGCTTGGGCGGTTCTTCCAATGTTTTTAGGAAGGCATTAAAAGCGGCTGTAGAGAGCATGTGTGCCTCATCAATGATATAAATTTTATGGGTTCCCACTTGCGGAGGAATCCGAACTTGCTCATTGATTTTTCTGATATCTTCCACGGAATTATTAGAAGCGGCATCCAATTCAAAGATATTGAAGGAATAATCTTCGTCTTCTGCTGTGGTGGCACTGTTTATTTGTTTTGCTAGGATCCGTGCGCAGGATGTTTTCCCCACTCCTCTTGGGCCACAAAAAAGAAGCGCTTGTGCTAATTGATTGGTTTCAAGGCTGTTTTGTAAGGTTTTGGTAATACTTTCTTGGCCTACTACTTCCTTAAAAGTACTGGGTCTGTATTTTAAAGCCGATACAACAAATGCTTCCATGTCATACAAAGATATAAATCAAGAGAGGTTTTCTCTATTTATGTGTGATGATATTCCCCGTTAATTATTAACAAATGGCTAACTTTGACCCGCAGGCCATCTTATCGCTCTTTTCATAAGAAAGGAGAGGAAAGTCCGGACACCACAGAGCAGCATAGCGGGTAACGCCCGCCCTTTGAGAAAAGCGGACCAGTGCAACAGAAAGCAAGTACAGTTCGGCTGTAGTGAAATCAGGTAAACTCTATGCGGTGCAACGCCAAGTATATCTACAATTAAGAGCAGCTCGTTCAATGTAGAAGGGTAGGCGGCTAGAATGTAAGAGTAATTTTACATCCAGATAAATGATAAGACTCGACAGAATCCGGCTTATCGGCCTGCTTTTTTTATTCAAAAAAGGAAAATACACTTCCTCCGTAGTTTCTTGAAAAATCAAATCCTTCTCCCATCGATAAATCGATAAAATTGCTGTGTTCAAAGATGATTATTCCAGAAGAATCCAAACGTTTTTTGGCCATTTCTAGAAGTTGTAAATAGGCCTCAGCCTCCCAGTCATAGGGTGGATCGGCAAAAATCAGGGTATAAGTAGCTGTGTTTTTTTCTAGAAAGACAACTGTTTCACTTTGTAAAACACTAATCTCTAAATCAAGAGCACGGGCTGTTTTTTGAATAAAATGGACACAATGGCGGTTTTGATCGACTGCAATGATTTTTGAAGCTCCGCGAGAGGCAAATTCATAACTAATGTTTCCCGTTCCTGAAAAAAGATCCAAAACGGTCAATGAGTCAAAATCCATACGGTGTTGTAGGATATTGAATAGACCTTCCTTAGATCGATCTGTTGTGGGGCGAACGGGTAAGTTTTTTGGAGCTGAAATCCTGCGTCCTTTGTGCGTGCCTGAAATAATTCGCATTAACTGAAATATTGTGCTAAAAAAGGCGCGTTGTGGTTTTCTATAGCCTGTTTACTAATGATAATCTCTTGATGAAAACGAATGTTGTTATGATAGAGCTTTATCGCTGCGTAGAAAGAATCAAAAGGATCCATTTTTCCTAAAAAAACAATTTCAAAAGCCTTATTTTCTAATTCAAATTGCTCCACAACAAAAAAGACATAATACAGGAATTCATCTTCACTTTGGGTGCTAAATCTATTGTGAAAAACAAGGGAATCCTCTTTCGTTAGAAACAGATCCATACTGTCTTTCTGGAGGTGAATATATAATTGGGTTTTGTCTGCGGATTCCCTAGCTAGATTCAAGAGGATTCTTGAAAGGATAGTGTTGTAATGTGTTTCTTGAAAACGAGTTTCAGTGGTTTCCAATAGGCTTTGTATTTCTTTGGGGTAGGAATAGACGTTTACTTGATCCTCTTCATCTAATATGTCATATTGAAAAGACGAATCTCCCTTATTGGTTTTATAATGACTCAAGTAGCGCTCCAGATGGTTTTCACTAAAAAGGGCTTTTGGAATAAAAGTGGAAGGGTGTTCAAAATGAATTAGACTAATGGCAGTAAACGTTTTTTTGGGATAGTAGTCGATGAACTCCTCAAAGGCTTTGTTAAATTCCTTTTGGTCGTTGTTTGCAGGTAAAAAATCTACTTTGGATTGGGTACAAAAAGAAAATCCATTCACAAAGGAGTGAATGGATAATTCATTATGTTGTATTATTTTATTGCTGTTTGGCATCAAAGATCGTTGGCCAGTTTCCATTAGTGCTTACGTTAGAAAGCGATCCTAATATTATTTCAGGACCATTCACGCCATCAACAGAAATGGTTTCGTTTTCTTGTTTTACTAAATCCTTGTTTTGATCAAAAAGAACGATTTCCTTTTTTACCTTAACTTCAAAGACTGGGACTTTATAACCGTTCTTGTCAATCACTTTCGAAGCAATTTCAAATTTTTGATCGTCAACTCCTTCAATCGGGATATACGCCATGTTTTGGTATCGCGTTGAAGCTCCAAAAAGAGAATCTTTTACTTCTACGGTGCCTAAGGTGTCGATTACAATTACTTCACGAAGCATATCGATTCTGTACGTACGATCGTATTCTAAGTAAGATGAATCTCGTTTTTCAATCAGTGTAAAATGTCCTTCATCGATAAACTTAACTAAACTATCAAAGTTGTTGGAGAAAGTTCCCTTAACATCTCTGTGGGCGATTTGAGCCGATCTAATGTCTTTTAAACGGTTAATTACTTTTGCGTAACGTTCGTTTTTTGTTTGGTTAAATTGGATGGGTCCGTTGATAGAATCATAAATCTTGTAAGCAAAAAAGATAGATGCTACCCAGAGAACGATTTGAATGCCTATTTTCATTATTGTGTATTAATTGATAAAAACAAATCTACAATTTTTTTTGAATCAGAAAAGTATTTAAAATGATTTATATTTAGACTTTGATATACTTCATGACTCCAGAAAAATTTCATCATAAACTCGAAGCTAGTTTTCCTTTCCCGCCAACAGAATCTCAAAGAGAATGGTTCCCAGAGATTACGGAA
>Ga0228672_1000415_pt1 | contig 22085 bp, 20 predicted proteins | sample 90DmetaG_FD_182788 | JGI IMG/M metagenome (GOLD analysis project Ga0228672, IMG submission 182788) | Seawater microbial communities from Monterey Bay, California, United States - 90D | ecosystem: Environmental > Aquatic > Marine > Coastal | place: USA: California | collected 2016-11-08 | reverse complement strand
TTAAAATTTTCTCTATTTTACGTCCTCGTGCTAATTCGTCAATCAGTTTTTCCATTCGCCTACATTGTTTATATACCTCAAATTCATCGGGTATTTCTTCAATTCGATACCCACAAACTACGCCACAAATCAAGTGGGCGTTTGGATGTATTTTGGCTTTTTGAAAGAAGGTTTTAAAAGTTACTTTGTCATCTATAAGTGTTTGTAAAGCCATTGGATCAAAACCAGTGAACCATTCGATTACTTGGTTGAGTTCCTCTTTTGTTCTACCCTTTTTCTCTAATCGATTCAAGTAAAGGGGATAAATGGAGCCAAAAACCATTTGAGCAACTTTTTCATTTTTTTCGAGGGTAACTTTCATGTCTATGTCGCATTACTTGATTTATATTGATGCTTTTGTATTTCCTTAGACAACTATTACTTATGCATCGTTTTTATGAAGTAAAATAATGCCGAAACCAATTAGAGTTATTATGTATCCAATAACCAGTCGGTAAGGCAATGGAATTATATTCCATAAAATAAGATTTGCTGTAAAAACCAAGATTATTCCCAGTTTATTGTTCTTTATGTAGTTCAAACTTAAAACGAGTAGTCCCAGATTAAAAATTTTTGAACTTGGTCCTATGGTCACAAAAGGTTTCCAAATAGATGGGACTGTAGCGATGTGATTAGTGAAAACATTTCTCATTTCCTCATTCGGAAAACTCCACCAAATGAAATCCAAAACACACATTCCAATAATGCAAACAATCCCAATTAAAGTTAAGGGAGTTCCAATTAAACTGTAGATTTTTTTTGGAAAAGTTACTGTTTGAGGAATCAACAGAGTCACTCCGACGAGTAAAAACCAATGAGCAAAATCAATAGGTGCTTGATGATATACAAAATCATTGCCTTTGGCTAAGATCATTTGACCTATCAGAAAGAAAAGTAGTCCGATTAAAAAGAGTATTTTATTTGTTATGTCAAATTTTTTGCCTTCCATTTATTTTCTTTTAGTATGTTTTATATTATAAACAAACCCATTACCTTTCGATACACTCAAGGGTTCAGATTATATTACCTTTCGTAAAACCCTTATAGAACATTAATTTAAAAGTGATTAAATACAAACCTAAAGCTTCCTCAAAAATTTTTCTTGCAAGAAACTCTCGGGATAAACAACAAAAAAGGGAATGTAAGGGTGTTGGGACATAGGTTAGTGTATTGGGGTTCAATCAAAGATATAAAAAAAGGATAGATGTATGAGCTACTTTTAATCAAGCTCTGGTAATTTGGAGGGGTGATATTTCATCTACCTCCCTTTGATTAGAAGCTATATGTCTTTGGGGAAAGGGTCAAGAAAAGGTGCTTTTTTTTCAAACATTTGATTCTCATTATCTTGTAACAAACATTTTTCTAGGTCGGTTATCATTTTTTCTTTTTCAATGTCTTGTCCAATAAATACAAGTTCATTCATTCGGTCTCCCCATTGCTTACTCCACTTGTTTTCAATGTAATCTTTATTTTCTACAAATGCTTGGTAATTTATTCTTTCGCTGAAGGGCATACTTGCCCACCAAACACCAGCTCTTTCCATTCGAGAAGAGCCGCCCGCCTGACTAAAGTTTATTGCGTCATCTGGTCTTGAGGCTAGCCAAAACAGACCTTTGGCTCGAATCACACCGTTTGGGTATTCTTCATTGATGTACTTCCAAAAGCGCCCAGGATGGAATGGTTTTTGGTTTCTAAAAACAAAAGACGAAATTCCATATTCTTCCGTTTCGGGAGTATGAGTACCTCCTTCTAATTCTTTTTGCCAACCTGCAGAAGTTTGTGCTTCTTCAAAGTCAAAAAGATTGGTATTCAAAATTTCTTTTGGATTTACTTTGCTAAAATCTGACGTAATAATTTTTGCACCTGGATTTAATTTTTGGATGGAGGCTTTTAAGAGACTAATGGTTTTGATATCAACCAAATCTGTTTTGTTTAGAATAATTACATTGGCAAATTCGATTTGGTCGGTTAGTAAATTTACAATGGTTCTGAAATCGCCTTCTATATCGGTTAACGCTCTGTCCACCAACAATTCATTAGTGCTAAAATCTTTAAAAAAGTTAAAGCAATCCACGACCGTTACCATGGTGTCAATGTGACTGAATTTTGATAAATCTATATCGCCCTCTTCACTAACGAAACTAAATGTTTGTGCAACAGGAACGGGTTCACTAATCCCTGTACTTTCGATAAGTAAATAGTCAAACCTACCTTCGTTGGCTAATTTTTCAACTTCTATCATTAAGTCTTCACGAAGCGTGCAACAGATACAACCGTTACTCATTTCTATTAACTTTTCTTCAGTTCGCGAAAGTGTATTTTGTTCACTTACAAGCCTTGCATCTACATTTACTTCGCTCATGTCATTTACAATTACAGCTACTTTTAGGCCTTCTTTATTATGAAGAATATGATTAAGCAAAGTAGTTTTTCCTGCTCCTAAAAATCCGCTTAATACGGTTACGGGGAGTGATTTTGCATTCATAATTTTTTAATATTTAAGTTGTGCAACATGAATCCGTTTCACTTTGAATGTTTTTTAAGTTGCGGAAGTGAAGTATTACCAGCGACATAGCTGGGAAATAAATAGCACTTTCAAAAAGAGAAAACAGTTGTAGTTTTTCGTTTAAAAGTAGGGTGAGTAATAATATCCAAGAAATCCACATTGCATATTTTATCCCAATCTTAGAGGTTTTTTTGGTTGATTTATAGATTGCAAATGAGGAAACCAAAAGAAAAATATAATCTAGTGAACTCCACCAATAGAGAGCGGATTCATTGAAAATCTCACTATAAGATGCAACCAAAAAAATAGAGGGGGTAACAATGCAATGTAACATACACAATGTACTTGCAATTATTCCAACCTTATCGGTTTTGAATGTAGTTGTAATCATTATTAACTTTGCTTAATGCAACAGAATTGCAAAAGTAAACATTATCTTTACAAACGCAACAATGTTGCATTAACATCTTTAAAAAATATTAATGAAGCCAAGAAATACGAAAGCAAAAACAAAAATCAGTGAATTGATTGTTTCTTCCTCTACAGCTCTTTCTCAAAGCGAAATTCAAAGCATACTTAAAGGACTTTGTGACCGAGTAACCATTTATCGTGTCTTAGATAGGCTTATGGACGAAGGCTTGATTCATAAAATTGTGAATACGGATGGGATTATAAAATTTGCAAGTTGTCAATCTTGTGGTACAGAACATAGTCACAATCATATTCATTTTAGTTGCCAAAAATGTAAGTCTGTAACTTGTCTTGAGGATGTGGAACCAACGTACCAACTACCCAAAAACTACAGAGTTCAAGAAGTGAATTTTACATTGTCTGGATTATGTCCTCAATGTTTGTAGTTTTTTGCTAATGCCTTGTTTGAAACGCAGGGTGTTTAGTTTACAATTTCTAGAGCATCATACTGATTCCCTTTCTTTCCTTTATGCTGTTTTTGATTAAATCTATAGGTTACAGACAGGTTTATTTGGCGAACTCTATATTGTAATTCTAAATCTCGTGTAAAACCTTTTCCAAATGTAGTCACCAAGCGCTTATTGGAATTAAAAACATCTCTTATGTTTAAGGCTAGAATTCCATTTCCACTAAACAAATCATTACTCAAACCAATATTGATTCCATAGAATTCTTTTCGTCTATATTGCCCTGTCTCAATGGGTCCTCTGTAAAAATTTTGAATTTGAAATTTCATTGACTTAAAGAAACTGAATGTTGCATTATATCTTCCAGAAAGCAACAAGCCCTCTCCATCAAAGCTAGTTCCTCGAAAAGCTCCTCTTTGTATAAATCCATTCAAGACGATCTCAGCAAACATATTCCACCAATTAAAAGGTTTATAGGAAACTCCCAATTCTGCTCCAAAGGCAGTATAGTCTCCGATATTTGCAATTGTAGAAGCAAAAAAATCTTGAGTTTCACTGCCGATCGTTATTTGTTTTTTTTCAACAAAAAGCTCCATCTCGTCAGAGGTTTTTCTGTAATACAGGCTGGGGTAAAAACTAAATTTATCTGAAATTTTAGTTGTAAAGTCGAATTCGGTTGCAAACATATAAGAGGGATTGATATCAGCATTTCCTACAAATGAATTTCTCTCATCCGTAAAAGTTGAAAAAGGAACGATCATCCAACTTCTAGGACGGTTTACTCGTCTGGAAGTTGAAAATTGAACTTTATTTTTTTCGTTGAAAGCGTAATCAACAAAAGCTGAAGGAAACCAATCCGTGTAGTTCTTTTGATTACTAAAACTTTTCCTTTCAGCTGAAATGTTGATGTTTGAAATCTCTGTTCGAAGCCCCAATTTTATTGAGAGATTTTTAATTTTTTTTGAAATTTGACTGTAAAAAGCATGGATATTTTCATCATAATTGGTTAAATCAGTAAATTCAGGTATAGTGAAAGTGGTGTTTTCAGACTGCCTTTTGACGGAGAAATCATTTTCAATAGATGATAAGTCACTTCGGTAACCTACTTCCAATGTGCCATTCTTTTTAATTGGCAAGGTATAATCAACCGATGCTACATAGCGGCTAATTTTCTCGTTGTTCTTCGTAAAGTCTTGACTAAGTGTTTGTTGAATTGGTGCTATTTTCTTTGAATTGATTGTTGATCCCTCATTATTTTGAGTAAATTCACCGCTAATACGGGCAGTTAGTTGATGTCCTTCTTTTGTGAATTCATGATCAAATGATATATTTCCATTGATGAAACGATTTGTTTCATCTTCAATTTCATCTCTGATCGACTTATTAAGGAGTATGTCGTTATCAAAATCATCGTATAAAGCAATATTCGAATTATCCGACTGAGCCCTTCTGTAAGTAATACTTCCTGAGAAGATGTTTTTTTTATTCAAATTTTTTGTTACTCCCGAATTCAATAAATAATAACCTTGATTTCTAATACGATCTGAATTCTGGTTGCTGATATTAAAAACATCATTGGGGCTTCGCAAAAAAATATTGTTTATGGCTTTGGGTTCTGAATATCCAATACCTGCATTAGCATACCATGAACTTGTTTCTTTACTTTGAGCTATATTTCCATTAACTCCGCCTCTAAGCCTATAACCAGTAAATACCTCTAAGCTACTGTTAAATCTTTTTTCCTGTCCTTTTTTCAAAACCACGTTAATAATACCAGCGGTACCCTGAGCAGAATATTTTGAAGAAGGATTCGTAATCACTTCTACTTTTTCAATTGAACTGGCAGGAATTGAAGAAAAAAGCTCTACAGAACTTGTAAGCCCACTAGGTTTTCCATCTACTAATATCCTAACGTTTTTATCTCCTCGAATACTCACATTTCCGTCTGATTCTACTTGTACAGATGGGAGGTTTTGCATTATATCTGTTAATGTACCTCCTCTGGTAACAATATCTTGTGAGACGTCATATGTCTTTTTATCCAAATCAATTTTATAAGCTGTCTGATTGCTTTTTATAATTACTTCATCCAAAGAAACTTCGGTAGATACAATAATATCACTCATATCAAAAGTTCCTTTTTTGTCTTTAAGATCTATCTCTAAAATTTTTGGCTCTATTCCTACAACTGAAATTTCAAGACTATAATTGTCTTTACGGATTTCGATAAAAAAATCTCCATTCTCATCGCCTAAGGTTCCAAATATCTTTGAGTTATCATTAATACTTTTAAACACAATACTGGCAAAAGGAACTATTTCATTTTGACTATTTATTATTTTCCCCTTTACTTCAACTTTTTGAGCGGATACTGTCATTGATAATAACAAAGTGAATAGGCTAATTAATTTCTTCATTTTTAATTTAAAATTGTGCTGGTATCCGATTTATTCTACTTCTATTGTAGACTGACAAATAATAATATTTATTTATCCTATGGTATTCTATGTAGTAATCATTTTCGCCCTACGGTAAATGCTTCTTTTCTTGTCCAGTATTTATTATTTCAACAACACTATTGCGATTACAATTCCAATTAATGGAAAAAGAAAAATCATTTGACTCATAATCCACCAAAACATGAATTCAATCCAATGAATAATTTCCATTTCAGTTGACTTTTTCTTTTTAGTTATTTTTTTTAATTCCTCAAATTCCATTTTCATAAAGTCCGATTTACTGATTTTTAAGTCAATAATTCCAATATCATTTAATCCTTTTTTAAATCCGTTAAAGACTGCTTTTGGATATAACCAAAAACTATATCCCATTGCCCAGAGACTAAAAATGCAAATAGGGAAATATTTCCAAAATCCAGTTGATATTTCCCAACCCGCAATAAACGCTTCTCCTTTCCAAGAAGTATCGCATTTATTCAGTAAATGTTGAATGTCGTGTATGTGAATAACGTCTTTTCTAAATTTAGGATTCGTAAGTTTTAAATTAATTCCTAATACTTTCATTTCAAAAGTGTCTTTGTCAATTCCCCCATTTATTGAAATTCCATTTTCTTTATAAAACTCAATTAATAATTTGTCTAAGGTCATTTTCGTGGTGCTATATTGTTTACAAAGGGTTTGTTAAGCAATCGTTGTAATTTTATTTATAACCAGTAATTCTCATAAGCCATCGAAATATTCCGGGGAAAAGTCGATTTAAAAAGACAAATAATGCCATTAAAATGGGTTTGATTACTATTGCTTTTTTCGTTCTTACATTTTTAGTAATTACGCTTCCAGCAGCCTTTAGTGACATAGTAGGAATTAACCAGTTAGCAATTTTTGGAATGCGATCTTCACTTATGGGGTTGTTTTGGAAATAGGGTGAATTAACTTTTCCTAAGGCTATCATAGAAACTGTAAAATCAGTATTGAATAGATCGGCTTGCAATGATTTTGAAAAGCCTAACATTGCCCATCTTGCAGGAGTGTATCCTGTCGCCCCTGGAAATGAGAAGTATGCTGCTGCCGAGTTGATGAGTATGAAATGTCCATTCCTGCGTTCTTGCATTTTATCAAAAAAAACTTTGCATGTGAGTGCAGTTGCTATATATGGTGATTCTATAGTATCTTTAAAGTGAGACAAGGTAGCTTCTTTAAATGATAGCCATTCACCAGATCCTGCGCTATTTATTACAACATCTGGAAGTCCTTCATTTTCAATTATCTTTTGGGCAGATAATTCTACAGAATCTTGATCTGTTAGATCTGTCGAGTAGAAGCTAACGCTATTTCCCGAAGGATCAATTTCCAATGCAGCGGATTTAAGTTTTTCAAGGTTCCGCGCTTGTAGAATTATTTTTGCCCCTTGCCTATGAAGTTGAATTGCAGCAGCCTTACCAATGCCACTTGAACCTCCAGTTATAAGAATTAGTTTGTTTTTCATTTTAAATCAGTTGAATTATTTTTTTCTTAAAAATGTTACCTAACTAGCATATATCTCCAGTCTTTCGATAACCTTAAGGATAGCGTTTATTTCCATTATATTCTCTCTCGAAAAGCTCTTCATAAGATACTGATTTAAAGATGGTCAATTGCAATATCAGAAGCTTACTCAAAAACTTCTCTTGTAAGAAACCCTTGGGATTATCAATAAAAAAGGGAATGTAATGGTGTTGGGGCATAGGTTTGAGTATTGGGGTTCATTCAAAGATATAAAAAAGAAGTAAATTATTTTCTACCCAGAATCAATTGGAAAAATAAAGCAAAGAGTACAGTGAGTACCGCACCAATAACATTCAGCCAGAGAAAACTCACCACATCATAAGAGAAGAGGGTCAGGATGATGGCTTCCGAAAGCAAGGCAGCCCAAAACACCGCTTTTCCCTGAACGTATTTAATGAAAATGGCGACTAAAAAAATCCCTAAAATGGTACCGTAAAATACAGAACCGATAATATTGACCAGTTGGATGAGATTTTCAAATAAATTCCCCACACTGGCAAAAAGGATGGCAATAATCCCCCAAATAAGGGTAAAGGTTTTTGAGGCGTTCACATAGTGTGCTGCAGGTTTTTCTTGAACATTTCTTTGGTATAAATCTACTGTGGTGGTAGCTGCTAGAGCATTCAGTTCAGAGGCGGTGGAACTCATGGCAGCAGAGAAAATAACGGCCAGTAATAAGCCAATTAATCCTGTGGGTAGGTAGCCTAAAATAAAAGAGATAAAGACATAATCTTTGTCATTGGTCTCTTGCGAGGGGTCGGCCTGGGTTATCAAGTCTTTGGCCTGTTGGCGTTGTGCTTTTTCAGTTTGGGAAAGTTGTTCCAGTTGCTCTGAAAAGTCAGCCGCTTCTGAGGAGGCGAGGAGTAAATTTTTGATTTTTTTTTGCGTATTTCGATTTTCAGTTTCCAATTGACTAAACGCTACTGCTGACTCAGAATTTTGTACTGCAGCAAGGGCCTTTGGGTTGAAGTTTATGGGAGCGGGTTCAAATTGATAAAACACAAAAACCATGACACCTACCAAAAGAATGAAAAACTGCATGGGAATTTTCAAAATTCCATTCATGATCAAGCCCATTTGACTTTCTTTAAGAGATTTTCCTGAGAGGTAGCGTTGCACTTGCGATTGATCCGTTCCAAAATAAGACAATGCCAAAAACAGCCCCCCAGTGAGTCCGCTCCAAAATGTATAGCGACTGTTGAGGTCAATGCTAAAGTCTAGGACGTTCAGTTTCCCCGCTTTACCAGCAAGATGCAGAGCATCGTTAAAACCAATGCCTTCGGGAAAGCGATAAATGATAAATCCAAAGGCAATAAACATCCCTAGAAAGATGATAAACATTTGTTGCTTTTGGGTGACATTTACGGCTTTAGTTCCTCCGATCATGGTATAGGTGATCACCAAAGTTCCGACCAAAACAACGAGTATTTTCAAATCCCAACCCAGTACCACACTTAAAATTATGGCAGGCGCGTAGATGGTAATTCCAGCGGCAAGGCCCCGCTGAACTAAAAATAACAAAGCAGTAAGGGTCCGTACCTGAAGGTTAAAACGTTTTTCTAAAAACTCATAAGCGGTGTAGACATTTAGGCGGTGGTAAACGGGAATGAAAAACAAACAAATGATAAGCATGGCAAAAGGCAGTCCAAAATAAAACTGAACAAAGCCCATGCCGTCGTGAAAGGCTTGCCCTGGAGTGGATAAGAAAGTGATCGCACTTGCTTGAGTAGCCATGACGGACAAACCAACGGTCCACCAACGCGCTTCATTTCCTCCTTTTAGGTATTCTTTAATATTCTTATGGCTGTTGTTTTTCCACACGCCATACAACACGATAAAAGCTAAGGTTACTCCCAATATGATCCAATCCAATATCTGCATCAGCTATAAGTACTCATAAATTGATAAAAACCAATCCAGTAGAGCAGGTTCATCAGAATTAATATAACATAGGTAGATCGCTTCATTGTCCATAAGAAATTAGGTTAGCCAACAAACGATAAGCTCCGGGAACACCGGCAGGTAACTCTCTGAAAAAGCTAAGCCCCGTAAAAATAAATTTCCCTTGACCATAGTCTGCAACCAGTAGACTTCCTTGTTTTGGAGTTTCTCCTTTATCTTGCATGGACAATAGCGGTTGATAGGAGGTGTCCCAAGAACTTGAAAAATACAAGCCTCGTTCTTGAACCCATCCGTCAAAATCGGCCGAAGTGATTTTATTGGGACTATTGAAGATCGGATGCTGAGGTTCCAAGACAGTCACTTTTGCATTTTCATCGGTCACTCGATCTCTTGAAAAGCTTATGGGATAGGGACCTGCAGTGTTTCCGTCAAATCCACGACTGGTGTTGTATTGAACAATGAGGGTTCCTCCTTGTTGGACATACTCCCAAAGAATTTTGTTTTTAAAAGCAAGGTCTTTGTGCACGTTAAAAGCCCGAATCCCAACCACTAGCGTAGGGAAGTTTTTAATACTTTCTAAACGTAAGTTTGCGGCATCAAATTCGGTTACTTCGATCCCAATATTTCGTAAGCTTTCTGCAACTTTATCTCCAGCTCCTTTGAGATAGGCGATATGATCTACTTTGGATTTGAGATCAATTTTCACAGCTTTGGTTTCGTTGGGAGAAACTAAATATTGTTTTGAAATATGAGGATAATCGATCTCATGCAATTGCATGCTATAACTTTCTTCTCCAAGGGTCGCAAGGGCACTAAAGATTCCCGTTGCAGTACCTTTTGGGGGAGTGACCTCAAATGTAAATTCTTGAGAAGCCCCTGCCATAGCAATATTAAAATTTTGTGAGCTTGGATTGATTCTCCAGTTTTCTGGAGCGCATAAACTTACAGTCCCTTTAGCATTGGCAGCATGAGCGGTAACAGACAATCTAACTTTTTTGGCACTATCGTCATTGAAAAAGACAACACTTTCATTGAGCTGTGTTGTGATTTTGGGGACTAACTGAAAATCCTCAACGACTTCTCCTGCCACACGATCGGTCGTTCTGTAGCTGAGGGGGATGTCGAGTTGCAGCGGAGTTCCTTCCACAATCAAATGGAATCTAGCTTGAATGGAATTGGGGGTTTCAGGGAGACCTTTTAGCGCTTCATTACTTACTTTATAATTTCCCGTGTCTCCTTTTTCCAATAACCAATACGGAGTAGTTTGGATATTGGGTAAGCGAAGGGTTTGTCTTTTTTCCCAAGCGTCGTTTGAAGTTAATTTTTGATTTACCACTAAAGAGGTTGCCCCTTCTATTGTTGAAATGGTAACAGCAAGTGGGCTAGAATTAATTGCTTTTAGGTTGATGGATACGTTGGTGTTTGCAACTCCTGTGGGTTGATTGGTGTTGAATTGCAAGCGCAGTCCCAAACAATTTTGAAGGATACTTTTGACTTCTCTTAATTTAATTTTACGCCAGTGCGAATCTTCTAGCGATTGGATTTTCTTAAAAATTAACAAGAGTTGTGGTACACTGGCATGGGGTTTTTCTAAATCAAAATTGGCTAGGGCTTTTTCCACCATCTTGCCTATGGGTATTCCTCCAGGAATACGACTCCACTGAGTGTTGACTCCTGAAAAGGGATCGTTGCTGTTTAAGGCAGCACCATTGATGAGTTCTAAATATTCTTTCTGGCTTCCCAAGCTCGGACTACTTCCAAACCCTTGTGACTTGTGCTGACTTCTGCTTTTGGCAGCAACTTCAGCATTGGAACGACCCAATACCAAATCCATGGGATTACTTTCTACCGTAATCATATTGGTTTTGTCTGCTTGTTCAAATTTTTCTCGACTCCCATAGGCCCACCAAGAGGTATTGTAAAATTGTCTTTTGGGTTGCCACAGTGAAACTGTTTTTAGCTGTTCGGGATAGGCTTTGGGATCTCCTGCCAAATCAAAAGCAAGCTTACTCAATATGGCAGAGCTACTGTGATGTCCGTGAGTACTTCCTGGGGTTCTGTGATCGAAACGATGAATGATGATATCCGGTTGAAACGCACGAATTCGATATACTATTTGGGCTAAAATTTCTTCTTTGTTCCAAATCGCTAGAGTTTCGTCGGGATGCTTGGAATATCCAAAATCATTTGCAGTAGTAAAAAATTGCTGCCCACCATCCAATTTTCTAGCTTCCAAAAGTTCTTGGGTACGAATCAGCCCTAAACTTTCTCTTAATTCTGTACCGATCAAATTCTGTCCCCCGTCTCCACGAGTCATGGATAGGTATGCGGTATTGTAATTGTATTGATTTGAAAACAAGGAAATCAGCCGTGTGTTTTCATCATCTGGATGAGCCGCGACATAAAGAACAGCGCCTAATGTATTTAATTTTTTGAGTTGTTTATAAATTTCTGCACTGCTTTGAGCGACTATATTTTGTGCTAAGAAGAGCAGGAATAAAAAGTATATCTTTTTCATTTAATTCATTTTAAACCTAAAGAATCTCTAAAGCGTTCATCTCCCAAGCGGTTTAATGTCCAATAGGGTAATTTAAGGGATTTAATTCTTTTGGCAGTGGTGATTTGCTCTGGATTTTTCAAGTCTTTTTCTTCCCATCCCAAAATTTGATGAGGGAGTTCTTTTGAAAAAGAAATGGAAAGTTGTCGATTCAACTCAGAATAGGTGAGCTGATAGGTGTAAAAATCAGGGCTTGTTTCCAAACTCCCGACGGCATTGTAGGCCTTAATAGTTTTATGTTTTAATCGAATAAACTCAAGAGAAGGAATAATTTCCATTGTTCCCATGGGCAGTTGATTGGGTTGCGTTCGAATCCAATTCCAAAGTTCATCTTCGGTTAAGGTATCTCTAAGAGAAAGGTCTTGATCTGCTTCTCCTTCAAAATAGGAATGACTTGAAATCTCTAAACGTTCTTTTCTATTCAATTGGGTATAAGCTTGTCCACACCATTCTTGCACCGAAGTGGTGATTTTAGCCAAAGGTTTTGTTTGTCCTAGTTGCGTAAACACGCTTGACATGATGGAATATGGGTAAATTCCAGTATTGAATTTTTTGGTACGATTCAGTTTTAAAACCATTTGTGAGGCTTTTGATTTTTTATTGGCTTTGACTTGCTCTTTGACTAAGAAATCTTCGGTAACATATATTAAAACCGCATGTCCTTCCCGGGGGGCGCCATAACGAGATTGAGTTAGTTGATAACTGCTCAACTCAGCAGTTCCATCGAACCAGTAGCTTTTGAAATCTTTAGAAAGAGGCAGGCTGGAGCGGTTCTCTTTTTTTTCTTGAGTTTGACACCCAATCAAAATAAATGAGATAAAAAGAAGTGAATATTTCATTAGTTGAAGATATTGGGATTTTTTAAAAGTATTATTTATTCTTAATAATTTCTTTGATTTTCTTTAAAACTTGCGCAACAGGAAGTCCAATGATGTTGGTATAGCTCCCTGAAATGGAGGTTATGTTTAGGGTACCAAACGAGTCTTGAATGCCATAGGCGCCAGCTTTATCCATTGGCGATCCGGTTTGTATATAGTTTTGAATTGTATCCTCAGTGAGGGGACCAAAAGTAACTTCTGAAATTTCATGAATGCATTCCCATTTATCTTTTTGTAAAAAGCCCACTGCAGTAATTACTTGGTGGCTAGTATTGGAAAGAGATTGAAGGATTTGACTTGCATCTTCGAGATCTACGGGTTTACCAAGACATTTGTCCTTGTTCCAAACAATTGTATCCGCTGTGATGATGATTTCATTTTCTTTAACTATTGCTTTAAAAGGGGCTGCTTTTTGCTTTACAATATATTGGGCAATTTCAACACTCTTTAAGTTTTCAGGAAAATCTTCAGCCACAGGTATTACCTTTTTAGAAAAAGGGATTCCCATTTCCTCAAAAAAATGTTGTCTTCTGGGGGAGCCAGAAGCAAGAATTATTTTAAATCCCTGGGTATCCATATTAATCTTTTCCAGCTCCTAAGTCCAAACGCCATTTTCCTTGGACACGCAATACTTGTTCTATTATTTCTCTAACACAACCTTCTCCGCCTTTCTTATGTGAAACATAATTTGCCATGGCCTTTACGTCTGAAACGGCATCGGAGGGGCAACAGCCCAGACCCACTTTTTCCATGACGGGAATGTCGGGAACATCATCTCCAACATAAAGAATGGTTTCTGGATCTAGATCATAATTATCCATAAGATCTTGGTATGCATCCAGTTTATGATGAGCGCCCATGTAAATATCAAAGACACCAAGCTCCTTAAAACGGTCCTCAACTCCTTGATTTCTTCCTCCGGTGATGATGACTATTTTGTATCCTTGAACGAGTGCACATTTCATGGCATAACCATCTTTGGTGTCAAAGGCACGTAAAAGCTCTCCTTCATTGGTAATTAATATTTTACCATCGGTAAGTACACCATCCACATCAAATATGAAAGTCTTGATGTGTGGGAGTAAGTTTTTATAGTTTTTCATTTTCGTAATAGGTTTGAATGGAGGTTGTAAGTGTTTTGTAAATTTTTTTTAAAATTGGATCTTCAATACGTTCTAAATGCCGATGGATTGTTTTTTGATCGTTTCTAAGGGCTGGCCCTGTTTGTGCTTCATGTGGCTTTAATTGTTCGGTTTTTCGAACTGTTTCCATTAGTAAGGGACGTAAGAGCTCAAACGAAAGGTTTTGTGATGCACACAATTTTGCGGCATGGGTAAGTAAGTGATTGGTAAAATTATTGACCAAAACAGCAGACAAATGGAGCACCTCTCTTTGGTTAGAAGAAAGGTTTTTTGGACTTCCTCCGATGAGGTGTGCGAGTTGCATGAGCATTGCAGCATCTTTTTCTACTGTAGTTTCAATACCAAATGGGATCATAGAAAAATCAACCGCTTGATTATCACTAAAACTTTGTAATGGATAAAAGACGCCCCTTCTTTTTTGGGGGATAGCATCCATAGGAACACTTCCTGCAGTATGAACGACAAAGCTTGTGAGCGGTAGCTTACTGGACACTTCTTCTAGGGCATCATCAGATATGGAAAGGAGATAAAGATTCGCTTCTTGAATTTCGGAGAGAGAAGTAATTATTGGAATTCCCTCTGGACTCAGCTTTGAAAGTGCAGAGCGATCATACCATTGTACAAGACTAATTTCAGGAGTTTCAACAAAAGCACGATACAATTGTTTTCCTAGTTTTCCTGCGCCAAGTAATGTTATTTTCATAGTCAGAATGTAAAAATACTAAACCTAGTTGAGCTTGCAGAAAGGAACCTTGATTAAAATGTTAATTTCAATTGAAGTTTATTAATTTAATAAGGGATATAGTAAATTTGAATTTCCTATTAACCTTAAATTTCATCGTCCATGACGCTCAAAAAAGACATAGAAAACAGAAAGGATGTCAACAATCTAGTGACTCAATTTTATAAAAAGATAAGAAAGGATGATTTATTGGGTCCTATTTTTAATAAAGCCATAGCCGATTGGCCAATTCATTTAGAACACCTTACAGATTTTTGGGAAACGCAATTGTTTTTTGTGGCAAAATTCAAAGGAAATCCAATTCTGAAACACCAAGTGGTAGACGCTGAAAGCAACTATACCATTGAAGCATTGCACTTTGGCATTTGGCTGAACTATTGGTTTGAAACGCTTGATGCTCTTTTTGAAGGTGATCGTGCCGTTGTGGCCAAGAATCGAGCGCGAAATATGGGGAGTCATTTTTATTTAAAACTTTTTGAAGCACGTCCTAAAAGTTAGCCTTGTTTTATTTAATTTTATAGAACCAAATCTTAACGCATGAAATTATATGCCACCATCGAACGTTTTTATATTAGTAAATTCTATCTCCTAATCCCTGCTGCAATAATTATTTTAGCCTGTATTGGATCCTTTGTTGCTTATTATCTGACCAAGTCAGGTTTAGGAACCCTTAATTTTATCCAGCTTACAATATGTGTCGCTGCCTCTATGGGATATTTAGCTTCAGTATTGGGGCAAATGCCTCGAAAAGTGACCTTTGGTTTTTTCTTTTATGGAATGTTAATTCAAATTGTTTTACTCATAATAAATTTGACTTTTTAATCCTAAAAAGGGGGTGCTATTTTTACACAAACCGTATCTTTGTTACTCATATGAAGCTGATTTTTGATGAAATACCCACTGTTTAAAATTCTTTTTTCCACCCGCCTTACTGCACTCCTTTTTATTTTATATCCGACGGCTATGGCCTTTGGAACTTTTATTGAAAGTTGGTACAGCACAGATACAGCCAAAATTTGGATTTATAATGCTTGGTGGTTTGAACTTTTGATGGTTTTTATGGCGATCAATTTCGTTGGAAACATTTTTAAATACAGATTATTTAGAAAAGAAAAATGGGCAGTTTTAATGATTCATCTTTCTTTTTTAATGATTTTATTGGGGGCTTTCGTAACCCGATACATCGGTTATGAAGGAATGATGCCTATCCGAGAAGGAGTAACTGAGAAACAGTTTTTGTCTGAAAAAACCTACCTCACCGTTTTTGTTGATGGTGAAATTGACGGGGAGCCAAGAAGAAAGAAGCTTGAAAGCGACTTACTTCTTTCTGAACATGTGGACAATGCCTTCCGATGGGAAAATGATTTTAATGGCCAAGATTTTAGTATTTCGTATGTTGACTTTTTAGAAAATGCAACGGAGGGTTTAGTTTTAGATGAGACCGGAGAGCGCTATTTAAAAATTGTTGAAGCGGGAGATGGGAATCGTCACGATCACTATTTGAAAGAAGGGGATATTGCCAATATTCATAACATATTATTTACACTCAATCGACCTCAAGAGGGAGCGATAAATATTCGATTAGAGAACGGTGTGTATACTATAAATTCTCCTTTTGCAGGGCAGTTTATGCGCATGGCGGATCAATTTCAAGGAACCATTGAAGCTGAGACAGATACTCCTTTGCAATTACGATCTTTATATACTTTACCTAGTTTTCAGTTTGTAATTCCCGAACCGGCACTCCGAGGAAAGTTTGATATCATTAAATCTGAGGAGCCGAGTGAATCCATTCAAAATGCACTCCAACTGGAAGTGGAGTCACAAGGAAAAACAGCAAGGATTACTTTGCTGGGAGGAAAAGGTTCAACGAATGATCCCAAACAGATTACGGTAGGGGGATTAGACTTTTATTTACAATTTGGTTCTTTACCAATGGAGCTTCCTTTTGCTATCAAATTGAATGACTTTATTGCCGAAAAGTATCCCGGTACTGAAAAGAGTTATTCTTCATTCATGAGTAAAGTAACTGTGGAAGATCAAGCCCCATTTGATTACGATATTTATATGAATCATGTTTTAGATCATCGTGGCTACCGCTTTTTTCAAGCCTCGTTTAATCCCGATGAAAAGGGAACAATTCTATCGGTCAATCATGACCAATGGGGAACATGGATTACTTATGCGGGATATATGCTGCTTTATTTGAGTATGATTGGTATTTTCTTTATTGGAAAAACCCGTTTTAAAGACTTGTCCAAGTCTTTGGAGAAAATAAATATAAAGAAAAAAGCACTCACCGTCAGTTTGATTCTTTTTGGGATTTCAGGATTCTCGCTCCAAGCCCAAGAGCATGTACATGAACAAAAAAGTGCGATTGACTTTGACTCAATCATTCAAGCTGATGCATTCTCATTAGAACACGCTCAAAAATTTGGACAACTGATCATTCAAGATGCTGGAGGAAGAATGAAGCCCACCAATACTTTTTCTTCTGAATTACTTCGAAAAGTAAGCAAGAGTGACACCTACAAAGGGTTAAATTCGGATCAAGTCTTATTGTCTATTATGAATAATCCTGCGGTTTGGTATAATGTGCCCTTGATTTATTTAAAGCGAGGTAACGATAGCATTCGTAAGCTGGTTGGGATTCAATTAAAAGAGTCCATTTTTAGAAAAAAAGCGGAATACGCACCCTTGCTCTCCTTTTTTGATTCAGAAGGAAATTACAAACTTTCACCTCAATTGGAAGCAGCTTATCGTGCTTCAGTACCCAATCAGTTTCAGAAAGACTTTATAGAGTTAGATCGAAGAGTGAATTTGTTGTATTCTGCTTTGGAGGGGAAAATTATGCGCATATTTCCTTTACCCAATGACGAGAATAATAAATGGGTTTCGTTTCCAGAACTAAATGAGGCGAATTTCACAGGTAAGGATTCGCTTTATGTGCGTAATATTTTACCTCTTTATTTTCAATCCTTACGATTAGCGCAGCAAGATAAAGACTACAATCAAGCTGATAATTTATTAGAAAGCATTTATGGATTTCAAAAGAAGTTTGGAAGTGAAGTTGTGCCTTCAGAAGAACGTGTAAAAGCTGAAATCACCTACAATAAGTACGATATATTTAAAAAACTATACAGTTGGTATATCTACGCTGGAACTTTATTTTTTATTGTTTTAATTCTACAAATTTTTAAATCCAACAAAGTTATATCTGTTTTGGCTAGTGGTTTTAAAGCGATAATGGTATTACTTTTTTTATTACACACAGGCGGATTGATTGCTCGTTGGTATATATCGGGTCATGCCCCTTGGAGTGATGCATATGAATCTATGATTTATGTGGCTTGGGCAACACAGTTTTTTGGACTAGCCTTTGGACGAAAGTCCGCCTTAACGATGGCATCAACAGCTTTTGTTGCTGGAATGATTTTAATGATTGCACATTGGAATTGGATGGATCCAGCCATTGCTAATTTAGTGCCCGTGCTTGATAGCTATTGGTTAATGATTCACGTTGCGGTGATTGTTGGGAGTTATGGCCCTTTTGCTTTAGGAATGATCATTGGAGGTGTTTCACTTTTACTCATGTTAGTGGCAAATAAAAAGAACAAACAGAAAATAAAATTACAGATTAAAGAACTAACCATCATCAATGAACTTGCGATCACGGTTGGTTTAATCATGCTTACCATCGGGAATTTTCTCGGAGGGATGTGGGCGAACGAAAGTTGGGGACGATATTGGGGTTGGGACCCAAAAGAAACATGGGCTTTAATTAGCATCATGGTCTATGCTTTTGTTATTCATATGCGTCTTATTCCTGGATTACGTGGAGCATGGATATTTAATTTAATGAGTGTAGTTGCTTTTGCGAGTATTTTAATGACATATTTTGGAGTTAATTTCTACCTAGTAGGTTTGCATTCTTATGCGAGCGGAGATAAGATAATTACTCCTATCTTTATTTATTATGCGGCTGCGTTCATTTTAGTTTTAGGGATAGCCTCGTATTTTAAATCCAAAGTACTTTATGGAAAAAACAACGCCTAGTTCTTAAGATTAACCTTTAAAATAAAAAATTATTAAACCCCATTTTTTAGTTTTTGCATTTCTTTTTAATGTCTTACTCTCTTGTACAGAAAATACAGAATTAGACCAAGATGATAAAGTTCTAAGGCAAGAAGAGAAGTGGAAGAAGCAAAAGATTACCGACTATGAGTTTACCTTACAAATCTCGTGTTTTTGTATTGTTGACTATACTCTTCCCAAATCTATAGTGGTTAGAAACAATCAAATCCAATCTGTAAATGGAATTGCATACGAAGAATTGGAGTACGAAACATATATGACTATTGATCAATTTTTTGATTATATCAAAACTAAACAAGCAGAAAATCCAGTGGTTGAAACATTAGAATTTGACCCAACTTACGGTTTTCCAACCTATATCTATTATGATATTAGTGAAATGCTTGCCGATGAAGAGATTGGATATACCTTAACTGAATTTATTCCAAACTAAATAAAACAGTACTTTTATAAAAGACAGTATTCATTTTCGTTGGTTTTAATCCATTGATAATTGTATATGTTTTGGTGAAAAATTAAAACTTAAGTAAATGAAAAAGAAGTGGTGGATATATTCAGTAACAGGACTTTTACTTCTTGGATTTGGACTCTCATTATTGGGGGAGGCCATTATATACAAGATCAATAATGATTTTAATTGGTTTTATTGGGGCACAACTGCTTTAGTAGTATTCAATAGTGGTATTGCTCTTGTAGGGGAAGCCATTGCATTAAAAGGAAAAATGACTAATCCTTAGCATTAAAGAAAAGAAGCGACAAATTCGTCCTCATCACTGCCTTTATTAATTTCACTGATTGATTTTTCAATGATTTCAGTTGTGTTGTCAGAAGGAAAGCCTAAACCAATTATAAGACGGTGCATGAGTTTCTTTTCTGCATCATCGGCAATATGATCTGCAACAACCATACGTGTTAAGTCATACAAGCGTTCTAACCGACTTTGTTCTGTGGCAGGAGGATTGATAGGATAATTGTCGATATTCGCTTTGATCTCTGCTACTTCGTTATCTTCGATTTCTAAATTAATCGCAGTACGATTAATAAAAGCTTCTTCTTCGGAAGAAATAACGCCATCGGCAAGAGCGATTCTAACAATTGCAGCAAAATGATCTCGATTACGAGATTTAAATCCAGTGGTATATAAATCAGAAAAAGACATATAGAAATATTTTTGCCAAATATAAAAAATGGAATTGGCAATAAGTTTTAAATTTGAATGTATTTTTTGAACTTAATCCAACTTTTTATGAACGCAATTAAAATCCTTAAAAACAGATCAGACATTGGAGCAGGAACTCGAGGGTCTGACATGGGTATAGATGCATTAGAAATTGCAGCTATAAATCAGGAACATGATTTTTTTAATCGCCATCCATTTATAGATATCCCAACTCATAATGAGACAGTTTACAATAAGGTAAAAAATACAACAGCCAAGAGAATCAATTTTGTTACCACACAATGTGAGCGTTTGAAATCAGCTACTAAAGCTACCCTTTTAGAGGCAAAGTTCCCTTTAATTCTATCTGGAGATCATTCTTCTGCTTTGGGATCATTAGCAGGGATTAAGAGTGCCTTTCCAGAGCAGACTTTAGGTGTGGTTTGGATTGACGCCCATGCTGATTTGCATTCGCCTTTCAGTTCCCCTTCGGGCAATGTCCATGGGATGCCACTAGCTGCTGCATTGGGACACGATAATATTAATCAAAAAATAAACCTTGTTAGTGCTGAAACACGAGCGGATTGGGATCAAATGAAAAATATGGGATCGGTTTCTCCAATTTTAAAGCCAGAACATTTGATTTATTTTGGTATTCGTGATACTGAATCTCAAGAAGATGATATTATAGAACGCTGTAAAATCAAAAATTATAAGGTACATGAAATGCGACATCGTGGTTTTGAGATGTGTATCAAGGAAGCTATTGAGAAGTTGTCTGAAGTAGATATGATCTATATCACCTTTGATGTGGATGCTTTAGACTGCGACCTAATCTCTTATGGAACCGGGACTCCGGTTTCCAAGGGATTTGACGTGGATGAGGTTATAAGAATAATCAAAGGAATTCAAACAACTGAAAAAGTTGTCGCCCTTGAAGTTTGTGAAATTAATCCTTTGTTAGATCATAAAGGCAACCGCATGGCTGAAGCTGCCTTTGAAGTGATAGATGCTATTTTTAATTGATATCAAAACGGAATCCTAAGGATATATTTTGTTGCAGGTAGGTTTGGTCTTTGAAAAGAGGAGCTAAATCTACTTTTCCATATAAAGTAAAAAGTTTGGGTAAAGAAACATATCCTATCAGTTTAACTTCATCAGGATATAAGGGCCTTACTTTCAGTTGGTGTTTTTTTGTTTCTCTTATAATAGACGTGTCTTCTTAGCAAAAGGTTGCAATTGAACTGTATTTTTTAAAAATTTATTCTCAAGCTTTACATTGAACAAAGTTTTTTAAGTATGTATAATGATTTTTCTCGGCAACTGTCCCTGATTTACTTCTCTTCTTAGCAATTCTATACATCTCTTTTTTAAAGGCTTCAAGACTTGTCTTTATCCTTGGGTTTAAATCTTTTTCTTCAGAAAGTTCAAGGATGCGTTCTGCAAAACGTATTTGAAGTGTTTTAAAAGAGTCATCTATTGAAGAAGGTTTCACTATAAGTTGAAAAAAGAAATGATCTAAAATTTCATCAGGATGTAAGCCTTGCCCAAGAAGTGTAGTGTGTGAAGATAAGATTCGATTTAAGTTTTTAATACTTAATATTCTGTTCAACGCACTGTATTGTAAATTCTGAATTAGTTTGAGTGCACCTTCCTCCTTGATTTTTGAAATCAAGGATTTTTGTAATAGCCAGTTTTGAGTAGACCATAAATGGAAATCTAAAAAAGCTAAAGCTTCTCTTTGCTCTTGATCACTTACATTTTTAAACGGAATGTTTTCCTGCCCTTTGTTTAAAAGTGTTTCATTAACTCCCCCTACTATACGAATTACATGATAAATATATCTTCTGTATACTCCAATCATTTCGTTGTAAAGTTCATTTAGATCATCATATGATTGCCCTTGCTTTGTAGTCCAATTATCGAGGTTTTTTGCAACAATTTTTAAATTTTTCAATCCATACTTGCTTGCTTTAATTGGATCATCTCCAATATTTTCAGTTTGAGTGTCAGGATCATTTCCCCCCGAGCCAAACATATACATAGAATTCATGCTTTTTTGATCTACCATATTATTTAGAAGATCTTTTTCACTTTCTGGAGTTTGATTGGAAAAATAGCGATAACCCCATTCGATTGCATAATCATCATATGGTCCTAACTGACGTACAAAACGAATATTT
>Ga0228672_1000414_pt1 | contig 22097 bp, 18 predicted proteins | sample 90DmetaG_FD_182788 | JGI IMG/M metagenome (GOLD analysis project Ga0228672, IMG submission 182788) | Seawater microbial communities from Monterey Bay, California, United States - 90D | ecosystem: Environmental > Aquatic > Marine > Coastal | place: USA: California | collected 2016-11-08 | reverse complement strand
TCCCGCTTTCGCTCCGTAATGTGGAGGACCTTCTTCATGAACGGGGTGTGGAGGTAAGTCTCACCCAAACTGCCACTGCCTCCAGACGTAACTGACACAAATGTCATCGTCTTTGATGCCACGCTTTTGTTTTAGGCAATGCTCAGCCCAGTCGAATGCTGCCCAGCCTAGAGATGCGGCCGCCGTATACTCGCACCGCACCATCGTTTGCATCTCAACTGCCACTTCACATGGCGTAGGCCAAGGAGTGTAGTTTGCGTACTTTGTGTACTTTCTAGGAAATCTACGAGATAAATTAGGACTAACATCCTTGTTATTAGAGGTTTCAGAAGAAACTACGCAAAGTACACTTTGTACATCCGGCGCGCTCATCGCAGGCTCACATTCTCGAAGAAATATCCCTGACTGCGCCGTGAGGATTTTGTGACGCCAGCCGCCTCAACGCGGTTGGAAAACTGTTTGCGGCCTAGCTGTCCGCGCAGACCAGTGGAGGCAAACCAGTTGCGATAATCGTCATACATATCCTTTACGGATACGCTGCCCTGGGGGGTCTCATACACGCGCTCTGCGAGGTATTGCATGATGTGATTGTTGTCTGAACGCCATGTATTTTTTGCGGCAGTACAGATTGGAGGTTCAGTAAAGTTTCCGTTTCGATCAATGAGCCGCCCGAGCGCGTCGAGTGCGCGTGATGTAATCGCATCCAGCTCCCCCGTTAGTTTGTTAATTAGGAGTGGGTCTGCCGAAGCTCCTAGAAACTGCCGTTGCAATGGAATGATGCTGACACGGCGGAACAACCCGTCAGAATAGTCGCTTATACGCGGCAGGTGGTTTGTAAGGATGATGTGTTTGGCAAATGGTTCAATCTCCCGGACCTCCTGAAACTTACGTTCCACTGACATCATTTCTCCGGATACGATGGCCTTGAGTAGACCGTCTTGCAGCTCCTCTTTCTGATTTAGCTCGGTGACAAGATTGAGCAGCTTTCCCTCGAGATTTGAGCGTTGAAACACACTGCCCATTTGGGCGGGTTGAATGGAGGCAGTATTGGCACGGCCAACCATAGCTTTTGCGACGGCACCCAAAACACTTTTGCCATTAGCGCCTGGTCCGCAAAGTATAAAACAGCGTTCATAACGGGTATGGGTCGCCAAGCAGTAGCCCAGCATCTCCCATATCAACTCTGTGAGGGCCTCGCTGTCGGTAAGAGGTTTGCCCTCTGCGTCGCACAGTATGTCACGTAAAAACGTGTCGAACTGCTCGGGTCGCGCTTCAGTATATGATGCTGGAAGACATATCCTGCGGCGCAGCTCACGATCTGCATCAATTTTATTCCACGCCCCAGAGCTATAAGCTCGGTATCCATCTGCCATAACCACAATATTGGGGTCGCCCAGTTCAAAGTTGGCATTCGATATCCAGTTATATGTTTTAAACACCTCAAGCATTCCCGAAAGGCGGCTCCGCATTACACTGTCTACTCTTTCGGCGAGTAAAATGGTCGCCGCAGCTTTTAGTTCGTCGTCGGAGAGCAGACGCCAAGTCAGGCCATTAAAGTGCCAAATTCCAGATGGAGCCTTGATAAGGTTTTCAGTTCCGAACTGATCTTCCAGCATTTTGGCAAGATCTAAGTCCGACAGGGTTTTAACATTGGTCTTCATTACGCCACCTTCCAAGACTTGGCTCTCGCTGAAGAAAAGCGCGCAAAACTATATCGCGTAAGTTCGCCGTGGGCATGGCTTATCAGAGTTGGAAACTTATGGGGTAGCTCCCACAAGACAGCGGCTGCTGTGGAATTGTATTCTCGCCCCTCGATTGGGTCAGCACAGCTAATGCGTTCACCTAGTTTTATCTGATCAAGAATATCACCAACGGTGACCGTCGCCCCGGACGGGAGGTGCAAAACATCGTCATCAAGCAGCTGCCGTCCTTCAACGCGGTTTAAGACTATCGCTTCCGCGGCGGCGTAGGACCCGCCATGACTTGCCTGCCGTTCCTCAATCGATTTGCGCAAATATACCGAACGCTGTTTGGCAGCATCAGGTTGAGACCGTTGACGCTCTATGTCACGTGCGCGGCTCCACTGCGCCCCGAACGGAGCTTTGGGGCATAACATTTCTACGCCTTGGTGAACGGCTGCATACTGGTGTTCTCGTACAATGCCTTCGCCTAATACTGGTGGCGCTGTGAATATTAAACGCTCAGGGCTTCCGACTGTAATGTCGACGATGGAGCGATCCAGCAAATGTCCTGACTTGCTGATCATATGGTATCCAAGACCGTGTAACCAGCAGCGGCTGTGGAGTGCTTTTAGAGCGTGTGGGATGTCGGCAGCTCGTTTCAGGCGAACGAACATGTGAAAGCCACTGACACTAGGTGCTGGATTGCCAATAATATGCACACCGGCAGATGAAGAAGGCCGAACCACGAAGTCACCGTTTTCCAGTTCTGGCCAAACATGATGCAGCGCATTCATGATACCACCAAGCTGTTCTATTCTGGAGAAAACCGCCTCTGAGAGGCCTTTTGTGTCGTAATCCAGCAGCAGCCAGCCCTGACCCTGCCCAAAGCTAAAGTCGTCTTTGGTGCGAGAGAGAATTGGTACAGAACTGTGGGCCAATGCCTGCTGTGCCTGCCGCGTTGCAACTGGTGCAATACCAAAAGCATTTACGCCTCTGGGCTGACCAAGGCAAAGTGCGTCTTGTGGTGTGAGGTTTTGCGCCAGCTCTGCCAGTTCTTGAGCGTTGCTTGCATTTTGTACCGTTACGTAGCCCTTACTGAACAAGCCGTTTGCCTGTTTTTGTAACTGGCCGTCATCGTCCAAAAAGAAACGTTTGCCCATCCATCGGTGATTTCTCAATATCGATATATATGCAGAGCTGTTTGGCTCTCCGCTTGACGTATTGTTTTGCATTTTAAGTGCCTCATCATTGAGGCGCATTGACCAATCTGGTATAGTGGATGGGTAACCTGTAAAATTACACGCCATCCAAGCCCACGGTCATAGCGCCGTGGGTTAACTATTTGCGCAGCTCAGTTGCGCTTGATGGGAGTGCCTCCAGCACAGCCCTTGAAGCTGGCTCTGAGAGCAGTCCTAGAGTTGTACTCAGCTCGATCAGCTTGTTTCGGTCAGTGAGGTAGCTTGCACCAAGCCAATAGCCTGGGTTCAAGGGTTCTGCAGAGCGCTTCTGGATAATCCATTGAGTAGCGTCTCGGCACTCAATGATGCGCCAGCGCGGATCGAGCTGAACGATTACGCCTTTGTAATTGTCATCCCGCTCTCTGTGTGAAGGATTATCTGTTGGGGTTAACCCGGTATATTTCGAGGGGCGGGGGGGAGATTTCAGGTTAGTCATTTTGAGCGACCTGAAGGTTTTGAATATGTTGGTCGACTTCATGCTCGCGCCAATAGGAGCGGCGTCCCATTTTGATGGGTTGAGGTAAACGACCAATCTCTAAATCCACGTATATCGCTGATCGAGATCTGTTCCCCAGCTTTGATTGGAGCTGTTGAAAGTTAATGTAATTCATCGAATGCATCCTTGTGCGTTTACGGATGCAATCTGTTTTTCATACGCGAATAAACTGGTCATGTGACCTAAATTTTAAGTTATGTCACACGAATTATAACGAATTAAGCTTCTGATTTTGTTTGTATTTTTTCATTATTCGAAAATACAGGCGTTGTAGGTTTTCATGATCCCTATCACCCAACTCCCCAAGCTCGTTCAGGATTTCTAAAATGATATCGATGCCAGTTTCGTTGTGGTCAGGATCGGTAGCATCATTTCTTGACGGTGGTATCCCTGCCTCACTCAGATTCATCAAAGCCAGCCTTAAGGTCATGTTGAAATCTTTATCGCTACGCTTACCCGCTTTCTTGGGTGGTCTGGCTTTTGGATTGATAAGATAGTCAGCAATAAATATTTTAGCTGATTTTGGGATAGTCAAATCGTTTATTAATGCGTGGGCCAAGCCTTTTGATAGCATTTCAAAGCTTTCAGCACTGATACGCGCTTTTTCTATCAATAAGTCTGGGTCTGCTAACAGCAACTGGTAACCGATTTCCTCATCAAATCCGTAATATGTTTCGCCATTAAACGTCCAAATTTGGATAAAAGCTTTTTCAGGTTCAGCCTGATATAGGCTTTCAAATAATTGATATGCCCGCGCTCGAGCCTTTATCTGATTTTCTTTTTCGTGCTTATCCATGACTAAGTTCGACAACGTTTCCAGCTTCAGCTCCGGTGACAAAATCTGCCCATCGCTCCATTATTGGCCTTCGCTGCTCAATTAGTTCTGTGCGGGTGTAACGCCGAGAAATGCTCGTCCCAACTTTGTGGGCCATGATTGTTTCTTGAATATGGTCTGAACTGATTGAACCCTCAGTCATCCATGTTTTCATTGAGGCTCTAAAGCCCCCTGGGCGCGCTATTAACTTAGCTCGTACCATATATTGCCGAGGTGTATTGATGCTCATAACGGCGTGCTTGCCGCTGCTTGGAAATAAGTTTCCATGTTTTGCGCTGGGTTTGAGTAGGTTGATAACGCTCAACGCTTCCTTGGAGAGAGGAATGCTAAAGGCTTCGGCACGTTTGACGTCGCCCTTCATGTTTTCTTTGGGAATGGTCCAAACATCACCATCAATTTGGTCGAGATTGATTTTAGTCAGTGGGGCTACTCTGGAATTGGTGAGTATTAAGAGCCGTAAAGCCAGATGTGTATGACTTTGTTCTTTTAAGCTTTGATAGAAACTAGGGACTTCACTGTAATGCATGGAGGGCAGGGGCGTTTCATCATGGTGCTGCTCGCCAAGAAGTGTTTTTGCGTTGAGTGTCAGTCCTAAATCAACGTCTAATCCCGCCGCTGCGGCATGTTTGATGGTAATGTTTATCCGATTTAAGCATTTGCGAGCAACGTCGGTATGGACGTGCCATATAGGTTGTAGGCAGGTGGCAATATCGCGTTGAGTTAATGAAGTTATCTCCAGCTTTCCGATTTTTGGAATGACATGCTTGTTGACAGGGCTTAGCCAGCGGCCCGCTTTACCACCATCTTTTAGGGTTGGTTTTTTTGCTTCGAATGCTTCGAGAAAAACTTTTTCAAATGTGGTGTCGAGTTTGTGATTATCGGCAACGGTACGTTTTCGGACGCTTCTGGGATCAATGCCTTGCTTTGCCAGTGCCGCGTATTGATCACGCAGTTCTCGTGCGGCTCTAAGGCTGAGGGCAGGGTACCCGCCTAAACCCATTTCATGCCGTTCTCCACTCAATCGAAACCGTAGGAACCAGTCAGCGCTTCCCAAGTTACGTTTGCGGAAGAAGAGACCTGCTCCATCGAGGTGCTTCCCTTTGGGTGCAGTTTTTAAGAACGCGTTAGTGAGTTTATTTGAAGACGCCAAATTAGTCCCCCCTTTGGTCCCCCCTTTTTTAATGGATACTGCGGGGCAAAGAAAGGCAGTAATGGACGTATTTTTCATATTATGTGCGTTAATGAGCGTTAATTAAGCATTAATGAGTATTAATGAATATTGGTGTGGTGCCGTGTGGGGGCACCATTTAATCAATAACTTAGCTACAATAACCTAAACGCCATAAGCGTTCCAGTAGACATATAGTAGACAAATGAGCCTTATTACGTCGTTGGGTTTACCTAATGTATTGATGTCGAATCTCCATCTTGATCACTCTAATGGTAATTCAGGACCGCAACTCGCTTTTCAGAGTAATGCTGATCATGGACTGGCCACTTTTGGACCCCTACAGGGACCACTGGGGTGCCACCCGATAATATGCATAGCCTCTGCCAGAAATTAGGTATTTCACTCTCGGACTAAATGGAATTATTGTAACAGCCCCATGCAGTCAGCTCATAAATATAGATGAGCAGTTCACCTCCTCTGCAAGTATGCCCTTGAAACATGCCCCTTGAGGCTACGTGCATTTTGCAATGAAACGCTGCACCAGGCCGTACCACCGGTTTGCTGACAGCTGTAGACCTTCAGTGCTGTTCCGTTTGGAAGGCCGATGATTACTTTGTAACCTATACCAGGCCCCGCACGTAATTTAAGCATATCACCGTCTTCAACAGAGTTATAACTGAATCTGGTGTTTTGGGGGTTTGAAGGTTGGCGGCGTATCTGGTTGAATTGTTGTTGAACGACGACAACGCAACCAAAGAGGATACACCACCATGGAAATGAGTAACATTGTTGATTTTTCAAGTCGAGACGAGATTTCAGACGTATTGACAGATTTGTTAAGAACAGGAGCGCAGCAATTGATTGCTTCTGCTGTTGAAGCAGAGCTTGAAGGCTTTCTTAGGCAGTTTTCTCAGACCCGCACAACAGCTGGCCATGCGGAGGTCGTTCGCAACGGCCATCACCCAGCACGGCCTATCCAAACGGGCATTGGGCCAGTGAGTGTTCGTATTCCCAAGGTGCGCTCCAAGGAGGGAAAGCCAGTAACGTTTCGCTCTGCACTGGTGCCACCTTATATACGCAAGACGAGAACACTCGAAGCAACCTTGCCCTGGCTTTACCTCAAAGGTATTTCCACTGGTGAGATGGGAGCTGCTCTGAAAGTCCTTCTAGGACCTGATGCCAAAGGCTTGTCAGCAAACACGATCTCTCGCTTAAAGCAAGATTGGGCTAAAGAGTATGAGGGTTGGCGAAACACGCAATTGGACAAAGAACAGTGGGTCTACATCTGGGCGGACGGTATTTACAGTGGCCTACGCGGTGAAGATGAAAAACTGTGTGCCCTTGTTATTGTTGGTGTAAACGCCCGTGGGCAAAAACAATTTCTGGCAATTGAAGATGGAGTGCGCGAGTCTACGCAAAGCTGGCGGGAGGTTCTGCTCAGCCTCAAAAGCAGGGGGATGAATGCCCCAAAATTGGCTATTGGAGACGGTGCTATGGGGTTCTGGGCTGCAATGGACGAGGTATTCCCAACCAGCAGTCAACAACGTTTCTGGCAACACAAAACGATGAATGTGCTGAATTGCTTGCCAAAGCTCTCCCAGCCAAAAGCCAAATCAGCCCTGCACAATATATGGCAGGCGGAGACCAAAGAGGATGCCAATAAAGCATTCGATTTGTTCGTCAAAACCTATGAGCCCAAATATCCCAAGGCTGCATTGTGCCTGCAAAAGGATCGTGATGAGCTCATGGCATTCTTCGACTTCCCAGCTCAACATTGGCAGAGCATCCGTACCAGCAATCCTATTGAATCTGCATTTGCGACAATCCGACATCGAACAAAACGTTCAAAAGGATGTCTGACAAGCGATGGCATGCTGCACATGATTTTTAGGTTGGGGCAATGTGCTGAGCAAAATTGGAGAAAATTACGAGGCTTTGATTATCTGGCCAAAGTTATCACTGGCGTTAAATTCAAAGAGGGTATTGAAACCACACAAAACAATCAGGTCGCTGCATGACCCTGAAATCTCAAACACCAGATTTGACAATAACTAAATTATAGTTCTATTAACCATAAAAACGACAAAAGTATATGAGGCGATTTCATGCTCACAAGATCGAAACTACAAAAGCTGTTAGTGAATTCTGCAGCTATAGCACTCGTCTACTGTAGTCCTTGGGCTTTTGGTCAAGCTCATGCAAGCTGTGTGCAGACAGGCGGCGATGTAGTATGTTCTGCCAGCACAACGGCCGGATTTGATGATACGGTTGGTAATCCCGTTGCAAGTATAACTGTGAATGAAGGGGTAAGCGTTGATGGTGGTGTGAGTTCAGCAATAAAAATTGATGATAATACCAGTTCGACAATTAAAACTGTTTCTATAGAGGCTGGTGCGAGCCTAATATCTGATAGCGCTAATTCACTGCAACTAAACAATGTTCTCTTAGTAGAGTCTAGTGGATCCATAACTACGACTGGTACCGGCATATTCATTCGATCTAACGACGGATCTACAAACACAACTTTCATAAATGGTATGTCCGGTTCAATAGATGTATCTGCTGGAACCGGTAACGGTGTAGCAGGAACGGCCCAAAACAATACAATCATCAACTATGGCTCAATAATCGGCGGCGATGATGGTTTATTTTCTGCTGGTGTTAATGATATAATTGAAAATCATGGGATAATCGCTGTTGGTAATCCGGCAAGAACAGCAGGGGGCGGTCACGGCGACTTGGCTATCGATGGGAATCAATCCAATATTTCGAGCACTCTGGTAATAAACAATGGTATTTTGCGCAGTTTGAATGCTGCCAACGGTCGCACGACAGTCCATTTGGCTGGGAATAACGACACTTTTGAAATTCAGGCTGGCAGTGAAATCTGGAGTGATGCAACACATACGACAGCCGGGATTGTTGATGGCGGCGATGATACTGATACGTTGCAGTTTGGTGGAACCACCGCACAGTCTTTTGATCTGAATACTGTTGGTATTGATTATATCAACTTTGAGATTTTCGCAGTCAGTCAAGGTCAAACAAGCTTCTCTGGAACAACAACAGAAAATTTTACAATCGAGAATTCAGCTACCCTATCCGGAACAGGTGTATTTGGTGGACTGACTTTCCAATCAGGTTCAAAGGCCGCTCCCGGCAATTCAATTGGAACCACAACGGTCAACGGTGATGTTACTTTTGATGCAGGTTCCACCTATGAAGTTGAGATTAACCCAAATGGCACGTCCGATCTGATTGATGCAACCGGAACAGCAACGATCAATGGCGGAACGGTATCCGTATTACCAGAAGCTGGGACATACAATTTTGGTACAACCAGCTATACTATTCTGAGTGCTACAGGTGGTGTAGCGGGAACATTTGACAGCAATACGATTGATCACAACTTTGCCTTTCTAACACCAACTTTGAGATATGACGCTAACAACGTTTTTCTAGATATTGAAAAGGCTACTTCATTTTCATCTTTCGGACAAACAAGTAATCATAAAAGTTTGGGTGCCGCACTTGATAATATCGATACATCTTCAGGGTCAGATGGAGAAACACTTGCAAATATGATCATAGGCTTAACTGACGAACAAGCAAATAAAACTTTTACCGATCTTGGTGGCGAAGTCCATTTGTCGGGTTCACAGAATATGTTTGATGTGGGCGGTAATGTGGGTGATCAGGTTGCTGGTCGGTTTTCTAATTTGGCAGGTTCTGGTAGCATAGGGACAGATTTTGGCTATTCAGCTGCTTTACAGACCCTAAACAATAATTCGACCCAGGACTATTTCTCTATTGATCTTGCCATGCAGAATAACTCTTCAGGCGGTTCAGACGAGTTTGGTTATGGTTATACACCCGTTTCAGGTGATGACACGAAATTGCAGTATTGGGGCGGTTTTTCTGGCTATTACGCTAACTCTGAAGGTGATGGCAACGCACAAGGCACCAATTCGGCTGGATATGGCCTTGTATTAGGTGTGGACCGAACACAAGGAGATACTGCATGGGGTGCAGCCTTTGGTTATGCCAAAACAATGACCCAGACGGATGATGATCTATCAGAGCTAGATATCAATTCGGTCTCTACGGCAGTTTATGGACAGACTATGTGGGATGATTATCACATCAATGGTCTGGCTGCTTATACTTACCATACGATCGACGGTAGCCGCACAATTTCAAACATCAATACAACAGCATACTCCGATTATTTCGCCCATCAGGTGACCTTGCAGTCAGAAATCAGCCGGACTTTTACATATGATCATAATAAGGATATCAGCCCATTCCTGCTAGGGCGCTATATGAATATCTCAACAAGCCCCTTCGCAGAGACAGGCGCTGGTGCTGCGAACCTTGTTTTAAACGGAGAGAACTACTGGTCGCTTGATTTAATATTGGGTGCTAGAATGGAAGTTGAAATTGATGATCAGAGCAAGTTAACGCTTGGGGCAGGCTATTCGCATCGGCTTGGTGATGTGAACCCTCAAGCAACTTATGCTTTTTCAGGCGGTGGAACGTTCACCACTGAGGGTGTTTCACGCAATAGGCACTCTGCCTATCTTGAGGCTGGCTTTGAGCACCAGATCGATGACACAATCAAAATCTTTGCTAGCGCATCATCAAACCTCACTGACACACACCAGTCCATCGGCGGAAACTTTGGTTTGAAAATGAATTTTTAGATATTTAAATCGATTCTAATCATGTCTGCATCGGGCCAAAAGCACTATAGTTTCGAAGTCCAACAAAGTTCCGGTTGTCTTCTGAAAGCAGAGATATCGTGTCCTCTTTATACAATAGATTGTCTGGGACAAAAACGTTGTCAGATAAAACAAAGACTTACTACACGTATTGTCCAGCAGGTTCAAATGGGACAGCTATCGACAATTCCTTAGCGTAGGATTTTGCCACAATCCGTAAACTACCCTGAATAGTACAACGCATGAATATTTTGGTCAATGGCTTGAAACAAAGGAATATTTTCATAAACAACACTTTCGATGTAATAATCATCTGGAAACAAGGGTGCCACCCGTTAATATGTATAGCCTCTGCGAGAAATTAGGTATTTTGAAATCATGGAGCTCTGTTTGTAAGCTATACTGATTGAGCTTGAGCTGGCAATAAATCAAAATGATACAATCGAAGGGTTGCAAGGTTATCAGTAGCTTGTAGACTCAGCTGATATCTTAATTAAACGTCGAGAATTGAACTGCTAATGCGTGATTTCAAGTTGATAATAGTCAGCATCATTAGTGTCATGATGATTGGTCCCACTGGTGCACATGCCAGTAGCATAGAAACAAAACTTGATGAATTGATCACAGATGGTCGTTCCTCATGCGATGGCAGTTTCACATTATTGGACGGAGCCATTGAGCGTCTAGATTTAGACTTGGATGGTGAAGTTGATCTAGCTGTGCTCGATGCTGGTGGTTTCTCCTGCGACGAGAGTACGAGCATGTACTGTGGCTCAGCAGGCTGTGTCGTTCACTTTATTACCTCAGCTGACTATTTCTATGGCTACACCAGGGGCTGGCAAATAATCAGAGCTAAGTCCGATCAACCAATCATCCTTTTGGAATTACATGGAGTGTCATGTGGGGAGGTTGGAACAACACCTTGCTATTCAGCAGTTTCGATCTTTGCGGGTAAATTTATAGGTAAAACTCGATCATGAAGCAAACTACATCGTTAAATCCCGTTCAGGTATTACGTCCTTTTGTATTCTCTATCGCCCTGCTGTTAGGTGGTTACTCAGTTGCGATTGCGTCATGTGTTGGAGCGGATAAGGTTCCGTCTTGGGCTAAACCGGTTGAGACAATAGCGGCTGAACAATTTCACATAGCAGAAGCTTATTACCAAGGTGATGGGCTGTACTGCCAAGACTTTATAGAAGCTGCAAGGTGGTACGGATTATCCGCCGAACAAGGCTATGGACCAGCACTTAACTTTCTTGAGGACCAAGTACCTGATCCGAAAGAGGCGATTGAAAACTACTGGATTGGCATGTTTAGGGACAACCCATACGCTATCGTTTTATATGGAATAACCGCACGTCAAGGAGACATTGATGCTCAAAACCTGCTAGGTTTTATGCATGAAATTGGTGATGGTGCTCCAAGAGATTATAGGGAGGCTGTTAAATGGTATTTGCTAGCTGCTGAACAAGGACATGTTGTGTCACAATATTCTCTTGGTGATATTTACCAATTGGGTAAAGGGGCTGTGCCACAAGATTATGAGAAAGCCATTAAGTGGTATATGTTAGCTGCGGAGCAAGGAGAAAGCTTGTCCCTAGCGTCTCTCGCTAGAATGTACTTATCTGGAAATGGAGTGGCGCAAGATTCTGTGGAAGGCATGAGGCTATACCATTTAGCTGCGAAACAGGGAGACAATTCGTCTATTATTTGGTTTCTTGGGGAAAAATATGCTGAGGGTAAGCATGTACCCCAAGATTATAAAGAGGCGTTTCGGTGGATGAAGCTAGCTGCAGAAAATAATGCTTCTTTGCAATTGCTGCTAGGTGAATACCTTGAAGATGGTACCTTGGGTTGGACAAATTTGAGACAAGCAGCAAAGTATTATGAATTAGCTGCCAAAGGAGGACCAAGCGTGGATGCTCAAATTAAGTTAGGAGCGATGTACGAGTTTGGGCGTGGAGTTTTGCAGGATCATACCATAGCGCATATGTGGTATAATGTTGCTTCTAAGTACTTGAAATCTGGTGCCGAGGCACGAGGCCGTGTGACAGAGAAGATGACGCCGGAAGGTATTTTCCTAGCGCAGACCATGGCTAGAGAGTGCCTCAGTAATAATTACCAAAACTGTGGTTATTAAGCGTGAAATGCTTTTCTTTCAGCATAGTATTTTTGATGATTTTCTGTAGCCATCTAGTTGCTGACACAATCACAATCTCTGTTCCGCTGGGAGTAACCACTGTCCTTGATGCCTATCGTGCAGAGTGTGTCGAAAACGGTGGTGAGGGTGAGATACAACTTGGATGGTGTGGGTGACGGGTTAGCATCTTCAAGTGCCGGACGTACTGCTTTTAACTCAGTTTTAGATTCCTGCCTTGCCCAGTATCGCTGGCGTAAGCTTTGATCAATTCGCAAGAGTGCCTACTTGTGCAAAGTTAACCAGTTTGCCGAGAGTATTCCTTATCGTTACTAGTATACGTAAGGTATGGCTATCGGATAGACTTGGGTGGACCAGAAGGATAGCGAAAGGTTCCTAATGTTAATGGCTTCAAGTGAAGCAAATACTTCTAATCATTATTAGATATTACCAACTTACATAAAGCTAACTGAAGTCCAGCATCAGCTTTATAACATCTAATATTATTATATATCATTACACTAAGTCCCTGCGGCTCTTGGTAAGTTAAGGTGAACCAATGTTTGATGAACTTGTTAGAGAAGTAACCAAAGAACTTGAGGCTAACGAAAACAGAGGTCGAGCCAGAGGTGGCGACGTCAAGGCCCGCTTTGAGTATGCTGTAAGGTCTATCCTTGGTGAGCTTTGGCGAAGCACTGTGTCGCATCCACCAAGCGAAAGCTTAATTAATCTACGAGCCGGCTATTACTCTGAATTACCAAGGTATCGTGATGCAAATCTAACTTACAGGCAGGTCAAAGCAGCGTTCGATGGCATGATTGATTGTCGCCTGATCGAAGTGACCACAAAAGGTAATTATCGGAGAGACGTAGGGCAAGGTGGACTAACCCAGTTCGTTCCAACTGGTAGGTTGTTAGAGCAATTTGAAGGCTTCGAGGGACATCCAGCTTTTCTTATTAAGCACGATTTAGATAAAGAAACTATAATATTGAGGGACAACTTGGGTGATGGCCCAGTTGATATTGATTATCCTGAAACTCCAAAGACCGAAGAGTTTCGATCCAACCTTAGACTAATAAACGACTGTTTTACTAAGCATTGGGCAGACTTGCGTATCAAAGACGCAGAGATAGAGCAGCTCTCTAAAAGACTTGAATTGAACAGAGATAAATACCCTATCGATCTATCGAAGCGAACTCTAACTCGTATATTTGCAAACGGTTCCTTCAAAGAAGGCGGCAGGTTCTACAGAGGTTGGTGGCATAATGTACCTAGCGAGTATCGTAAGTTCATCACCATCGATGAAGGCGTAACGACAGAATATGACTTCTCTCAGCTCAGTCCACACATGCTATATTTTGCTCATAATCATAAATTGGGTGAAGAAGATGCATATGGCAGAGTTTTGGATGGTGAACATCGACGTGTCGTGAAGAAAGCATTCAATGCAATGGTTCAGTCCAGCTCTCAGCTGAATAAGAAGCCAACATCCTTAAACATGGACGATTTGGATATGAGTTGGGGAGAGCTACGGCAAAGAATACTTGATGCTCACAAGCCAATTAAAGACCTATTCTTTTGTGGTATTGGCAACAAACTTCAGTTCGTAGACAGCGGTATAGCAGAGAGCGTTATGCTTCACTTTGCTAAGCAAAATCTAGTTGCCCTGCCAATTCACGACAGCTTTATTATGAGGGAGCAATACGCAGGGGAGCTGGAAGAAGCGATGCGTCGAGGTTTCTATAATGAGTTTAAAGCTGATATTCCATTGAAGAGGGAAGTAATCATTGAGCGAGTGGCTCAGTTCGACGAGCAAGGAAGCCCTAGGATCAGTGCGGTTACTCGAGACGATCGGGAGCATAGCCAGTGGTTTGATCGGAACACTCAATGGTTAAAATACCGAGGTGATCATTGATTTTGATAAGCTCTGAGACTTGAGTTTGTGCACCTTTTATTGATTGAACGTATGGAGTTTTGAAAACTGAGAGTGATAGGGGTATGTGTGTTTTGTGTGTCATCATCTCTTTTAGAAGTGTCTTACTTCACCACCTTCAGGAGAGAGTCCTGTGTGTCTTTTTATCAATTGCGTAGCCTTGACCTAACAGAGCCGTCAATCCTCACTCAGGGGGCCTTACAGGGTCTCTCAGGACGCCTCTGGCGCCAGTATTTATAGTCAATTCATCAGAGGCTTAGATGGAATGACATGCTCCGCTATTCACACAGTTTTAGACGGCTTCTACTACTATGCCTGGTCTATTGCGCGAGGTGGTCCTGTCGCGCTTTCGTGCCGCCCCAAGCACCTTCAAATCCTGGACATTCAATCCCTTTATACTGGCGGCTTCTGATAAGATGAAGAAACTCATCAGAGGTCTGCGGCCAAGTTAAACTTTAGTTCTAAAGCAACTTTCACCAAAGCAGGTCGCAGAGGCCGTTTGCTTAGCTGATTATGGTATAGAGCCAGCTTATTACCAAAAGCTTCTCTGTAAGTTTTAATTAAACCGATGGACTTAAGTGGACAATATTTGATTTGGTAGGTGCCATGGGCTGGAAGTAAATCTTAGCTTCGTTTCAGTTAATGTTAACGCTTTAGCGGACGTTGTTAACCACTTTCTAGTATCGAAGATTTGAGAGCACTTGTTGAACTTCGTTTGACAGAGCAACGGGTTTATTCTGAAAGTTGACACTGACATCTAGTATTTTGGTCAATATCCCTTGTTTTCCTTAACTTTTGTGATGTTGCCGATTTGTGAAGTTAAAGCATGGTTTGTATTAAAACTACTATGAAAGCTGCCATGAACATTGCTCTCAGGAATAATTGGAACCATGAGAGGTTCTTGATTAAGTGCTTGACATAATTAGATTTTTATGATATAATGTGACATATTAAGTCTGAGGTTTAACAATCTCTTTTGGTGTTGGTGAGGCCTAATTCTGCTATCGTAAATATTGAGCGCAGCACTCATCAAGTCAATGACACACTGCGAACCTTATGTTTGCCAAAGCTGCCACCTGAATACCCCTGAGAGCCAATCTAAGCGCCGTAGGTGACTTTAGTTCCCGTGCCGACTGTCACCAGCCTAACCTCCAAAGTTCCCAGGTTAGGTAGCTAAGTTGGCCTCCGAAAACCCCATACATTATCAACTCTGAGCCTAGTCTCCAACAACCATAAGAAGAGCTGGAAAGGCCACATTTATGACTATTCAATCCCACCACTTATCTTGGTTCAAACTCAAACAACCATACCCCCAGAGCAGCAAACAATACAAAGATGCGTACGCAAGGCTGAACAATGCCAACTACTATGAACTTGAGAGATTAAGGTCTGAGTTTGAATTTTATGAAGAAGAAGGTTCTAACCAAGTTGTCCACTATTATAACGGAGATGAGTGGCTTTGTAAGATTGGCAACCATGCCCCTATCCAGGTTAATATGAAGTGTATCCAAATCCATCGTAAGCGCTTTCGAGTACGGATATGGGTGGACGGTGAACAGCGCATTTGGAGCTACTCCACGCTAGCAGAAGCACTGACGAAGCGTGATGCAATCTTTGCCAAGCGGGCCGCGTGAACGCCCATGAGAGCCATTCTGAGCGCCTCTAGTGACTCTGGTGTCCCACTCAGCTGTCACCCTAGCCAGACCCTAAAAGTGTCCCGAGGCAAGGAGGGCTGAGTGTCCGTATAAGGCCAGCCTACGGGTAGAAAAATACGGCCTTATGTATCAAACGCACCAACAACATAGCTTATAAAAACAGGGCTGTGAATCCATAATACCCACATGGAACACACGATATTCGGACTAATCAAAAAGCGCGGTGAATTGGCAGGCCAGCACAAGGTCGCGCTAAGGGCCGCTGATGCGCTTAAGGCAGATGTAGACGCCATAGACCGCGCACTGGTGCTGTGTGGCTATGAGGACGACCCCAAGGACATTGCCCCGCGTACAAAGTACAAGCAGATGTTTGGGCGTAATGAGCTAAAGCTGACGATCCTAGACACACTACGGCAAGGGCCAGCCGATGATGAGACAATCGCAAAGCTGATTATTGAGCGTAAGGGCTGGGATGCTGACGACGACCTATGGGCTGACGTGCTAAAGCGAACGCGAGACGCCATCCAAAGGGCGCAGAAGGCTGGGTATGTTGTGCAGGACTTTGGGCCGGATGGGTGTTTGTGGAGGCTGGGTTAATCTCGGCCAGTAACTTTTAGGATGTTTTGTATGGGATATAGCATTTTTGGCTGGGTCCCGCCGGACGAGTATTCTGTAAAACCGATTTTGGTATAAAAAGCGGTGGATTCTGAATCAATGGATTGCAGGGTTAACGCATGAAACCCTGCAACTTCTGAAATTCGAGCCGTTTTTTCGAATGCCTCCATAAGTAGGAGCGTACCTAGGCCTTGCCCCTGACAGGTAAGGTCAACGCCTAGGTAGCTCATATGCACGGCAGGAAATGCTACTCTATTTTGTAGGTGCTTTAGCTCGTTTTTGGCTAGATTTGGGACGCTGTCTGAACCTAATTGAAGCGCAAAGTATCCTATACAATTTGACGAGTCGGCCAAAGTTGCGACGAACACTTTCTGTTCTAAGCGCTTAGTTTCTTTTTTAGCTTTAGACTTTATAAATCGATCCAACGGTATCTTGCCGCAGGTAAAGCGATTATAGGTGAGGCTCTGGCTGTCGTAAGGCCGCAGAACTACCCGTGACAAGTCTAATGGAGGCACTGCCAGCTTGGGCCTTCTTAACAGCTTCATATTCAGCGCGCATATCCATCATGGCCTTGTTCGGCCCACCTTCGTTGGCGATACGCCGCACGAATTCAGCCGCCTCGCGGCGGTTTCGAAACATGACTTTCCCATTACCTCGGGCAAGACTGTTCCACCAACTGGTGAACGTGTGTAACACGCGGACCTCCATGCGGCACTTTAACTCTATGACTTATACGTTGTACCGCTATGGTCCTAATATGTCGTTACGGTAACGAAAATCAAGAGTTAAGATCAAGCCGCCCGCTGCCAGGGAGAATGAACCTAAAGAATACTAACAAAAAGGAATAATGCGACCGAGGCAAATATCCATTTAGTATACGTTTGATGATACTCAAATAACTGACGTCGGGCGGCAGCCGGGTTTAGCCAATGCTATTATCAACTTCAATGTTTAATAATCTAAGCTTTCTTAAACTTCAGTGGTCACCCAAAGAATGAATAAATTCGTTTAATAATTATTAGATGATAATTCTCTAGTAAGTATAGTTTGTCGCATCCTTAAAGTCATAAAAAGGCTGCATCTTTAAACGCAGTTTCTTCAGGCTTGTGACAGCCTGTTAAGTAGGTTTGCTTTTGCAAGTTAACCATTACGAATACTTTAAGTGTCAAGTCATCCTACTATCGCTGTTTGAGCACAGCCCAAGAGAAGCACAATCAAACTTACTCATGCCTTCTGGCTTATAGGTGATATAACTTCAGATTATTTCTTAAATGTGCTGTGAGTGAGACCCTCCAGATCCTAGTGGAGCAACTCAGCTTGGCCCGTTATGCAGATGGGAATCCAAGACAACGATTCAGTTTGCTAATGAGGCTTCTCTTTGCCAGTATCAGTCTGATATTTATGGAGGTAGTGTGATGCGTTGTAATCTTGTTAGTGGTTTTGGTGCCATTCTATGCACCTTATTCATTTCGGCGTTTTCAAGTGTGACCCATGCTTTCGTAGCTGAGGGTGTGAGCCCCACTAAGCTCGGCAACTTTGAAGTTTTCTTAATTGATAATGCGGATGATGGTTGCTGGACAAACCTTGGGGAGGCTAAGACCTACGCCGCTGATAAACTGGGTATTCTTGGATACAAGGTCCTTCCAGAGTAGGCCCCAGGTATGGCCACTTTTCAAGTAACCGTAAACTCAGAAAGAAATAGCCAAGGGACTTGTTATGGGCATGTGTCTACTAAGGTTTACATGTCAGCCCACAAGGACGGATTATTCGGCAACCATGTAGTTGCGGATAAAGGATCGATCTTTTTGAGAAGTAAAAACGCGAACACTTTAGTCCTAGAAGTGATAAAAAAGTTAATAGACGAAATGAAAGAAGAGCAAAAATAAGTGTTGAAAAGCACTTGTCGAATATAATGTCTAGACATTCTCCGAGATGTTTCATGTCAAAGCCCACTGTATGAAAAGTTAATTAACATTAATAAAGATCTTTAATTGAGATAATGGGACGCCAACTCACGGGTGGAAAATTAGACTCTCTGAGCGCCTAAAGTGCTGTAGGTAAGCTCCGCTTATGTAAGTGTATGCTGTGCCACTCAGTGAATCTTATATGGCCTCTCTGGGGGGTACTTCAGGGCAGCTCGTCAACTGCCATCATCAGCCTTAGAGGGCTGGGCGTGTCATGTCAGAGCATCTACCGCATAAAAAGCGAAGTAATTTCTCAACCTATTTGATTGGCTCAGCTAATAGGCTTTGAGGTGGAAGCTATTTGCGGATAACATGACTGGCTGGCAGCTTAATCCTCTTCACTCAATTCAGAACTGCGCTGATCTATCTTGGGAGCAGGTTTCTGCCAAGCTTTAAGATTCTGACCTATCCTAGCATAAAAGTCAGGCACTGCCCGTTCCAAGTCGACGATAAAGTTTTGCTGCTGAGCAAACCTCGCCCCCAGGCTCTTGGATAGGAACAATCTGAATGAATGAGTCTGCAGGTGTTGTTTACCCTCTTCCATTACCGACGGCTCTTCCAACAAGGCAGTCAAAGAATGCACAGATGGCTTGCTAGAACCAGGCCAGTAGGAAGTAATAAACATGTCTTCTGGCGCTGTATTTTTAACTTGTCTTAGTAGCCAGTTCAGTCGTGCAGCGTTAGACTTCTTATCGCTTGGCGCTTCTACCGTCATACCAACTTCAATCACTCGCCGTTGCAGATCAGCCCGAATCTCAAGAGAGGAGGCCGCTCCGGGAACGCTTAATTCACCACTTAACTCGTTCATATCGCACAGGCGTTTTAACTCTGCTTTGTATCGTTCATCGGGTTGTTTACGCCACTTCACAGGCAAGCGCTCAGTCACACTTTCCTTTACTTCTCTTGTAAGTAGCAGGGACAAATCACGCATCTCTTGCTGCCAAGCACGAACAGAAGCATCTGCCAGCGGGTTCTTCATGGTCAGTACGCCGCCAGCAGAAACAAGCTTGTTAATTTCTCCCCATTCTGGCGGCATCCTGTCAAAGCCTTTAACGCCAGTACTTTCGTGACTTAAAAAACGTTTTAGTTCTTTGAGTAGCATAATTTGCTCAACATCGTTTAAGTCCTCATCGGACAACAACAGATCAATCTCAGTCGATATAGCTAGCCAAGACCAGTGTATGACGAGTGTCTTTGATTTAGAGTTTGTTACTTGCTGTACTGGGTGAACGTCAGGCTTGTAAGTGAACTGGTTGCTAATCGTTAGGAGCGCATCAATCTTGTTCTCTTTCGCTATGCCTCGGTATTCCTCAATCTGATCGGCTTCTAGGAGAGCATTACCAATCTTGGCCTCTACCAAGCACCTCCAGCTCGTGCGCCCAGTATGCAATTCCAACAGACCATCTGGTCTTGCTTTGTGTGCCTTTCCAGACGACTTGAATACAATCTCAGTAAAACATGAGAGACGTGATCTCTGACCTATCCGCTGATTAAACGGCTTAAAGATTGACTGAGCTAGAGCAGGAACATGCTGCATTACAGCTAGCAGAATAGACGTGGCACGACCTTCCTTGGACGTGAGTGACAATACAGGAAACAGTCTTGCTGCTTCACCTTGGATGAGGAAGGGGGGCAAGTCCTTATCAGTCATAGCTATTCTCCTATTTCACGCCAAATGTTACTTATGGCACTCTGGTTGTCAAATCAGCGAGACTTCGTGCAAGCTAGTGCAATACATAAAGTTTATTGTCATGACAGAACAGGTATTGAAATGGACAACATCCTTCATCCAGCGAATGCGCATAAACAACGCTGCCCTAGATGTCAGTCACCATTGAATACGGTTGTGGTTCACGGGCATGAGCAATGCGTGGTCTGTAAGTCTAATATCTTTGAATGCTGTTCGGGGGATACCTGTGAGACAGATCATAACTTGGCTGTTGGGTATAAACGGGGGTGACGACCCGCATTCTATTGAGTGATTTAGCTGTCACGCAAAGCCGCCCCAAGCTAGCCAGCACATTAGAACACTGATCGCACTGAGTACCCTTCAGTGACTCTTATATGGCCTCTCAGAGGCAGTGTCGGGGGCCGTCAGCCACCACTATGATGAGCCTTAGGCGCTGACATCAAACAAAATCAGTATTATCCGTTATTTCCTCGTATCCCTCAGGATCAAAGTATTGGCTGAACGTGTCTGCATCCCACATTTTGGTATAAGATTCGAAGATGGTGTTGAACACGGGCCTCATCATTTCAACATTCTTAATAATGTATCCGCTAGTGACGGACCCCGACTTGTGATTGAGGGCTTTCTGCAGCTGATCGTAGCTGACACCAGCCTCAGTAGCGTGTGTAGCAAAGGTCCTTCGCAGATCATGGAGCATAAACTTGAATCCAACAGCTTCACATATCTTAGCGAGCTGAGATTTGGGTTCTGTCATTGGGCCTTCACCAACTTTCCTAGGAAATACCCATGGGCTTACCTTGAGTTCAGCTACCTTCTTCTGCGCTTTCAACTTCCAATGGATCATATCAGACATAGGGATGTAATGATTTGATCCGTTCTTGGTGTTCCGAGCGACCAATGTCTGCTTCTTAAAGTCGACATCTTCCCATCTAAGGTTACAGACCTCACTCTTGCGCATGCCTGTGAATAGGACCAGCATAACGTAATTCATACCTTGTTCAGTCACGCCATGTGTTGGCTTTGGATTAAATGTTCTTTCAACCCGATCAAAGTGCATCAGCTTTTCAATCTCGTCCTCATCAAGATAGCGTTCTCTTCTTGCTACATGGCGATCAACTCGCTTTTCCTTTAAGACTTCAACGGGGTTTTCGGTTAGCAACCTCACGCCACCAATATCGTCTGCCTTTGCATAGTTTATTACTGATGAGAGTATGCGAAATGCTTTTACAGCTGTCGCTTTGCCTCGCTCATCACTGGCTAAAACGTATAAGCTAAATACGTCAGTCCGAGAAATGTTAGCGATAGGTTGATTTAACCAAGCCTCAAATACTGAGTTCATTGTATTCTGATAATCTCGAATGGTCTTTTTCTTTAAACTTCTTGCAGCAAGAAACTCAGAGAATACTGAACTGAGGGTTTTCAGCTGCATTTCTCTTATAGCGTCTTGCTGAAGCTTTATGTTTTTTGGATCGTCCCCACGGTGCATCATTGCCATCAGGCGCTGGGCCTGTTCTCGTGCGTCAGAGGTTGAGAGGGCAGGGGAGGTGCCAAGGGTGATACGTCTGGTTCCAGACCCTTTTATCCTACCATCTACCACGAATGTCTTTCGTCCTTTGGGGGTTATTTTGATGGATAGCCCAGGAGTTTTATCGCAGCTAATGCGGTAGTCAGCTTCTTTAGCTTTAAGTTCGTTAATCTTGGCGTCTGTAAGCTTCATAATTGATTAGTAGACAAATAGTAGACAAATATCTAGACGTTTTGGTGCAAAGTGGCTGCGTTAACTGTAAGGATTTTAGTATAGGATAGCTTGCTTTGTCTTTAAATAGTTGTTTTAATTATATATATCATTAAACGACCTCCAATGCCCCTATAGCTCAGCTGATAGAGCAACTGATTTGTAATCAGTAGGTCCGCGGTTCGAGTCCGTGTGGGGGCACCACTACTTACGTAGATTCTTAAA
>Ga0228672_1000412_pt1 | contig 22168 bp, 34 predicted proteins | sample 90DmetaG_FD_182788 | JGI IMG/M metagenome (GOLD analysis project Ga0228672, IMG submission 182788) | Seawater microbial communities from Monterey Bay, California, United States - 90D | ecosystem: Environmental > Aquatic > Marine > Coastal | place: USA: California | collected 2016-11-08 | reverse complement strand
TAGTAGCGTCACTAACGTAATGGAAGGCTTGAACAACAAGCTGATAGTCAACTGGTCATAAGGTAACGACATGGATTTCATCGACCACAGAAGCACGGCAAAGTTCATATTCAAGACTTCAGCGACCGATGAGAAGGCTCGCATTGATGACTCTGGCAACATCCTCACGGGCAAGACCTCCAGTAACTTTAGTACCGCAGGCGCAGAGGTTCGCAATGTAGGGAATATATGGGCGACACGCGACGGTGGTGTCCCCTTAGCCTTAAACCGCCTCAACAGTGACGGGACGATTGCACAGTTTTACAAGGATGGTGGCTCGATAGGCGTCGTTGCGGCAGTCAGTGGTGACCTTGCTATTTACTCATCGGCGTCGGGCCATTCAGGGTTACGGCTTGGAAACGGGTACGTTGCATCGACTAACAATGCTGGAACGATACAGAACGGCAGTATTAGCCTCGGTTTAGATTCTTACAGGTGGGAGCATCTGTGGCTGTCAGGTGACGCCAACATCGGCGGCAATGCCACAATTACTGGCGACCTAACCGTTAACGGCACCACCACTACGCTCAACACTGCCACGCTAGACGTTGAAGACAAGAACATCACGTTAAACTACGGCGCGGGCGACACGTCAGCATCAGCAGACGGCGCGGGCATCACTATCCAAGATGCGGTGGATGCGAGCAACAACGCCACTATCTTGTGGGATGCAACTAACGACGAGTTTGATTTCAGCCACGGGGTTAATATTACTGGCGGCCTTTTAACTTCAAGCTCTGTCGCATTTGGAAACTCTACATTAGATCCCGATGCTTACGGATCTTATGCAGGCGGCTTTGGCACTATCGCAGATGGCAGTGGCTGGGTTGCGCGTGGGCTATTTGTTCACGGCGGCGGCACGGGCGATGCGGCGGCTATAGGTCACAACGGGTCTGCACTTTATTTCGGCATACAAAACAACTTGTCCAATGGAAGCATGGCTACGTGGCTTACCGTTCAGCCCAACAAGCAAACCACGTTTGCGGCGGCGGCAACCTTTGCAAGCACCATTACCTTTGCTGGCGGCACCACCTCTGCCAACCTTAATTTTGGCGACAACGACAAGGCTATCTTCGGCGCTAGTGGAGACCTACAGATTTACCATGATGGGTCTAATAGCTACATTAGTGACCAAGGAACTGGCAATCTGCTTTTAGAAACAGCAGGCGATAGCGTAAGACTTGTTAAGTCTCCCTTTGAAAACATGTTGGTTGCTAATGTTGATGGAGCAGTTCAACTTTATTACGACAACAGCCTTAAACTAGCCACAACCTCCACAGGCATCGACGTAACTGGCAATGTCACAATACCTACTGGCAACAAAATAGCCTTTGACACTGATGGTCTGACCTACATTACAGAAGACCAAGACGAACGATTGCGCGTTTGGGTGGCTAATACAGAATTTATTCGGATGACCAACACAACGACCGATGAGATGCGGTTGTTGCCTTATGGCGGAAATCTATTTTCGGGCGGTAATCTCGACGTAACTGGCTCAGTGGTTGCTGATGGTTTGACCATATCAAGTGCAACAGCAAATGTAGCAGATTTACGAAGAGCAAATAATATAGGTGCTGGACAAGTTCTTTTAGGTAACAGTGATGGTCATGTAAGGTTAAGTGGCACTAATGGTTCTTTTGATGTTTTCAATTCAGGTAATACAGCTCAAAGATTTGGTGTCGCCAACAACGGAGACATCAGCTTCTACGATTCGGCGGGGTCAAGCCAATCTCTGTTCTGGGATGCCAGCACAAAATTTTTAGGTCTAGGTAGCACGACGCCACAGGCCAAGTTAGATATCGTCGACACAGCCTCTGACGTACAGATGCGCGTCTACAAGAACGACGGCACTAAGAACACACGGATTACGGTAACGGCTGACGACAGCGGCGCTAAGATCCACTACCGAGATGCAGACAACGCAGGCGCACTAAGGTTTAACAACAACCTTGGCGAGGTCATGCGTATTACTGCTGATACCACACGGGTAGGTATTGGCACTAGCAGTCCGTCTGTTCCTTTGACTGTAGCCACCTCTACATCAGGCTGGACTGCTTATTTAGACAACAATGCCACATCAGGCTCTAAGTCTGGCTTGTTAATCGACGCAGGCTCAACATCATCAGATTTTGCAATGTACGTTAGGAATGCGGCGGCTGACTCTGATTTATTTGCTATTAAAGGCAACGGGAATGTTGGTATCGGCACTAGCAGTCCAATTTACACAGCCGCCTCACGAACTACTACAACAATTAACGGCGCTTCAACTGCTAACTTGTCATTTGGCATTGGCGGAACAGGGTACGCAAATCTTTATGTAGACGCTTCAAATGTAGAGTTTGGGTCGCAAACCTCAGCAAATCCCGTCAAGTTTACAGTTGGCGGCAGTGAGAAGGCTAGGCTGGATGCTAGCGGCAACTTGCTGGTTGGTAAGACTGACACAACAGGCAATGTCGCAGGTATCAGCTTGCGTTCTACGGGCTTGATTGTCGGTACTGTGTCTGGCGGAACAGTAGGCTATTTCAACAGAACAACATCAGACGGAACTATTCTTGATGTTCGCAAAGACAACGCCGCAGTCGGTAGTATTGGTTATAACAGTTTTTATTACATAGCTGGTGGAGCAAGCGGAGGAACCCACGCAGGCTTAAGGTTTGTAAACAATCAGGCTATCAGACCTTGTGACGCAAGCGGTGACAACTTAGACAACGCATTAGATCTAGGCGCTTCTACGGCCCGCTTCAAAGACCTTTACCTGTCAGGCACTGCTTACGTCGCAACGTCGGTAGGTATTGGCACTAGCAGTCCGTCATCTTTTGATGCCGCTGGTGATAATTTAGTCGTTGGAACTGGTTCAGGCAACAACGGCATAACTGTTTATAGCGGCACAGCAAATGCTAGTTCTTTGTTTTTTGCTGATGGAACTGGCTCTGCGGCGGCTAAAGCTGATGGATACATTCAATATACCCACAGCAATCAGGCTTTAGCTTTTGCTACAGGTGGCGGCTCAGAACGCATGCGCATCAGCTCTAGCGGTGACGTTGGTTTATATGATGGTCAGTATATAAATTGGAGATTCGCACCTAATAGCACATACAGAGGCGGCATAAGATGTGATAGCTCTGCAAACATGTCTTTTGAAACAGGTTCTAGCGGCTCAGAACGCATGCGTATCGATGCTAATGGTTTGGTTGGTATTGGTCTTACTTCTCCTAGCTCATATTACGCTAGTGAGTTAGTTGTAAACGCAGGTGGTGAAGGCGGTCTTACTTTAGTCGGCGCCACTACACATGAAAATTATTTAATGTTTGCTGACGGTACTACTGGAACAGACCGTTACTCTGGTTATTTATCTTATAACCACGGCAGTAATTTTATGCGTTTTGCTACCAATGGTGGCACAGAGCAAATGCGGATCGACTCAGCGGGACGGGTTGGAATCGGTACGTCTGACCCTAGTTCAGGCACTTCAACTTATTACGATGATTTAGTTATTAAAAACGACACGTCTGGAACAGGCGCTGGAATAACTATTCAGTCAAATACTACCAATGGCTTCGGGGCTATTGAGTTTCGCAAAGCAGATGGAACGCAAGTCGGTAAAATGTATGCAAGTAGTGCAAATGGGCAGTTAGCATTTGAAACTGGCGGCTCAGAACGCATGCGCATAGCCTCTGGCGGGAATGTTGGTATCGGCACATCACCAACTGCCGTTTCTAACTACAAAGTTTTACACGTACAAAGCAGTCATGCTTCTGCTGGTGGTTACATACGCTTACAAACAAATGCGGCGGCAGAATACGCTGACATTTATAACTTTAACGATTCTTTGTATAAAGATGCAAATACGCAAATCTTTAGAAACAAAGGTGGCTCTACTGAGTACATGCGCCTAGATTCGAGCGGCAATCTTCTGGTGGGGAAGACTGCTACTACGTTTTCGACAGAAGGCATTGTTGCCTTTAGCTCTGCTGACTCTAACGGCTCACGAGTCAACATTACAAATGATGGTGGTGAGGCATTAAACCTCAATCGCAAAACAAACGATGGCAATATCGCTATTTTTTACAAAGACGGCACCACAGTCGGTAGTATTGCCTCTGTAGGCGGCAACAGACTTGCTATTGGAACTGGTGATGTTGGTTTATTCTTCGATTCTGTAGGCGATGAGCTAGAGCCATGGTCAATAACTGCTGGCTCTGTTAGAGATGCCGCCATAAACATAGGCCGCAATGGAGGACGCTTCAAAGACCTTCACCTGTCAGGAAATGTCATTGCAGAGCAAATCCAATTATATGATTCAACTGGAAACGATAGACAAGCATTAATTTTTGATGCGTCTGATAATTTACAAATTGCTACAGGAACCTCCACTGGTAGCCGTGGCATTACTTTTTTAACAGAAAACACTGAACGCATGCGCCTCAATGCAGGCGGCAACTTGCTGGTTGGTAAAACTTCCCTTAACGACAACCTTGCTGGATTTCAAACAAGTCCCAGCGGAGAAACTAGGATTACACGTTCAGGCGGTTTAACCTTAGCCTTAAATCGTAAAACCTCAGATGGCGAAATTTTAAGTTTCCGCAAAGACGGCACCACAGTCGGTAGTATTGGTACTGAAGGTGGCGACTTAACTATTGGTAATGCAGACACTGGCTTACAATTTGTTAATACTTCTCAAATTATTAGACCGCAAAACTTAACCACAAATTCAGCTATTGATGCTCAAGTTGACCTTGGACAATCAGCGTATCGCTTCAAAGACCTTTACCTGTCAGGTGCAATTACAGCGGGAGGAGGAATATCAGCAACTCCTGTTGTCATGTCTCTTGCAACAAATAACTCAAATTGCGACGTTACGATGCAGTCTGCTAATAGTGGCAGTGTTACAAGACTTAGAAACGGTACAAATGATTTTCAAATTCACACAAATGGCTCAGAACGCATGCGCATCGATGCGAGCGGGAATGTTGGTATTGGCACTGCTCCAGATCAAATAAGCTCCAACGCCACCACGCTCAATATTAAAGCCCTTGTTGATTCTAAAGGAGGCGCGTTACTTCTTGAGTCATCAGGCGAAACAGTCCGCTCTTACATGTATCCAAACAGTAGTGGCACTCAATTCGGCACGTTATCAAACCATGCTCTTCAGTTTATGACGAACACCACAGAGCGTGCGCGTATTGATACTAGCGGCAATCTCTTGCTCGGAAAAACCTCTGCCGATAACACGACGCAGGGCATACGGTTCTTAGGATCATCGGGCTTTATGTCGGTTGTGCGCTCAAGCAATACCCTAGCCGTTTTTAATAGAATCGACTCCGACGGCACCCTAATTAACTTCCGCACAAACGGCACGACTCGCGGCTCAATCTCTATTTCTGGCTCTACTACCTCGTACAACACCACATCCGATCAGCGAGCTAAAGAAAACATTGTCGATGCGCCCTCTGCCTCTGATGACATTGACGCTATTAAAGTGCGGTCGTTTGACTTTAAGGCTGACGGGTCACACCAGAAGTACGGCATGGTCGCGCAGGAACTAAGCACTGTCGCACCTGAAGCGGTAAGCGTCCCAGATGACGCAGAAGAGATGCAGAGTGTAGACTACTCCAAACTTGTACCGATGATGTTGAAAGAGATCCAAACACTACGTGCGCGAGTCGCACAACTTGAAGGAGAAAACTAATGGCTACATGGTCAATAGCAAACTTAGAGCGTCAGGCTGACGGCGGGGTTATCGTGGCTCACTGGCGTTGTGACGATTCCGAAACAGTAGGTGACGACACATTCACAGCGTCATCTTATGGGACTTGTTCATTCACGCCCGATGCTGACGCAGATGATTTCGTTGCCTATGACGATCTCACTGAGGCAACGGTTATTGGGTGGGTAAAAGCAGAAGTTGATGGTGATACGGTTGAAACTGCGCTAACTGATAATATATCTAGTCAGAAGACACCAACAACCTTTGACGGAGTACCGTGGAATGACTGAAGAAAGCCCAAAAATCGTATTGAATGATGTAGAGCATGACGTTGCTGATCTAAGTGATGAACAGCGCGTGATGGTCGCACATATCTCAAACCTAGACGCAAAGCTGGCCGACGCACGTTTTAGCGTAGATCAGTTGGCGGTGGCGCGTCAGGCGTTTGTCGACATGCTGAGTAAGGCTTTAGACGATCAGGAAGTAACCGATGCGGATTACGCTGACGTGCCTGATTCTGCTGAGTAGCATTGCCCCTGCCTTCGGGCAGGACATCACGCCACAGCCTGACCTTGACCCAGTACCTACCCGAGACGAACCTGACAATATCCGCAACGAGGGCGATCTGAACACTAATCAGATTGGGTCGAACAACAACAACCGAACGACAAACAACACAGGGCCGAATGCTGGCGCACAGATGCCAGCTAATACAGCGGTCAGCCCGTCGCTTATGTCCAGCGGTACAGAGTCATGCCTGCAATCTATATCAGGTGGCTTACAGCTTGTTGGCATCGGTGTGTCAACGGGCAAGTACATCCAAGACGAAGAGTGCAACCGCAGGCGTAACGCGATCACTTTGTCCAATATGGGCATGAAAATTGCGGCAGTCTCGTTGATGTGTCAAAACGCCGACGTGTGGCGCGCCATGTTGCTCGCGGCTACACCCTGTCCAGTGGTAAAATACGGGAAGATAATTGTTGGCAAGCGGGCAATGCTGGAAATTAAACAGCGGCCCGAGTTGTTGATTCCTGACTACGAAGACAGCAAAGACTTTTACGACGCAATCTTAGGCATGGGGGTAGAGACAGATGAGGCAGATGTACCTAGTGCTAGCTTGTCTGAGCGTTACCGCACAAGCGAGCGAGATTGATAACCTCATTGATGCCTCACAGAATATCCGTGACGTGTTTAAGTACGGCATTAAAACCATAGCTGGGGCGGAGTCTTACGCCTCACAGGGACAAATAGCGCCCGAGGGTATAGTCGACCAAGGCTTACTCGACAAAGCCAAGCAAGACGCCTACAACGCCGCAGTCTTAGCCGTTCAGCAACAGACCTACACATACGACCCAAACGCCTCACAGTATTTTGCTGACGAGGCTAGCAGTGCTATGGACGTTGTCAGCGAGGCAATTGACATCTACGTCGATGCCGCGCAGGTTTTGATTGAGGTTGCCACTGTTAACGAGATGGCGCAGGACGCGGCGAACGCAAACGATGAGCGGCAGGCAATGGCCTTGCAAGAGTATATCGGCGCTAACGACGTGACCCTTGAGGATGCAGAGGTTGATGCTTACAACGATGCCTACACAGCCGTACACGAGGCCACAGCGGTAGCGGCGGCATACATGGCAGTTGCTAATGATGAGACTTTGCTAGAGCAAGCTGACGAGATGGCCTATGACCTGCGCGTTACCTATCAAGAAGCGGCTAGCGTTTTTTTTGACCACGCCACTCAGTCGGTATGGATATCGTTTGATGGCGGTCAGACTATTCAAGGACTTAATCTTGATGACTACTATGTAAGCGTAGAGGACGTTCTGATCGAGTCGGCTGAACAACCATTTTTCTACACTTCACCCGAAGGCGGTTGTTGGTTCGCCGCAGACCCCGAGGCTTGTTACGCTAATGGCGATTGAAGACTTAGAGCTGAACGTCGGCGGGACGCAGATCAAAGGCGTTTGGATTGCTATTGTCTTGTCATTTGCCTCAACTATTGGCGGCGGTATATGGACAGCTTCCGAATTCTTTAGTCGCCTAGAAGCCTTAGAAGGCGCTGTAAGCGATGCCACAGCAGAGACTGCCGTTGTACAGGGTAGGTTTGAAGACCTGCGTACAAGGCAATCTGAGACCTTACAGGGGTATCAAGTCACCATATCCAACATGCAACAGCAACTAGACGATAACAACGTCGGGGAATTGCAGGGCAAGCTGGCAGAGCTATCGACTAACCTGTCGAAAATTATGGAATTACAGCGCGACCTTTTACCACTACGGGATAGGGTGGCGGCAGTAGAGAAGTCTAATAGCGAGACTGTCCTAACAGTCAATGCTAAAATAGAGGCATTGGGCAACATTGACGACCGCATGGCACGTCTGCAACGAGACATTAATGATGCGTGGACGGCAATGGACGAGTTAGCCAACCCTTTAGGGCGATGAAATGGAAATGAATGAAGCACTGCTAAAGCTAGAGGCGCACGAAAAAGAGTGCCTGATCCGATACGAAAACATCCAGCGCCAGCTAGATGAACACAATACCCGCTTTGACAAGCTAGACGCGGCGATCACTCGCCAGACCTATGCGACCATGACGGTCATCCCTATCGCTTTAGCAATCGTAGAGTTCCTTCGCTAATGTACCAGTTTCATAATGAGAGACCCTCGCCCGAGTTTTTGTTAGACGTTGTACGCGGCGCAATCCCTAACGCGTTCGCTATTCATAAGTTTGGCGCTAACTTTGACATCGACCAAGCTGACGACCCCGAAAGCGTATGGACAAGCGGCGGACTTTATCCTTGGGCGTCACTTTCTAGCGCCCAAACTATCTACTGTCTATCGACCAGCGCCAGCGACACGACGACGCTGACGATTGAGGGGCTAGATGCTGACTACAATGAACAGAGCGAGACGATCACGCTGACGGGTACAACAGCGGTAGCGACATCGAACACGTACATCCGCGTTTTCCGCATGACCTACGACGCAGAGAACGTGGGCGACATCACAGCTCGCGTTACAAGCGGCACAGGAACCGTTGTAGCGCAGATCGACGCGGCGTATTCACAGACACTCATGGCGGTCTACACGATCCCTGCGGGCTATACGGGCTATCTTACAACCCTTGATGCCACTATCGACGGCACAAAGACCTGTCAGGTACTTATGTATCACCGACTGACTGGCAAGCCATTTCGAATTGCGCACATTGCAGAGTCAGACGGCCACTATCGCTACGACTTCAATGCGCCGCTAAAGTTACCTGAGAAGACAGACGTAGACATTCGCGTCGATCAGGTAAGCGGCAACGACGCACGAGTCACGGCTAACTTCGATATCGTTTTAATCAAGGATTATTGATATGTGGCAGGCGTTGATCGGGCCAGTAGTCAATCTGGTAGGGGGGCACTTTGAGAGAAAGTCTGAGGAAAAGCGCGCGGTGCATGAGCGCAAAATGGAAGCGATTAAGCAGGACGCCAATTGGGAAAATATCCATGCAAGCAATGCGGCTAATAGCTGGCGCGATGAGTTTTTCTCTATTCTCTTTAGCATTCCTCTTGTGCTTTGTTTTATTCCACCTCTCGTCCCTTATGTTCGTGATGGTTTCGCGGTGCTGGAAACCATGCCAGAATATTACCGAATGCTCTTGGGCGCGCTTGTCGCGTCAAGCGTCGGAATTCGTGGCCTTACTAGGTGGAAAAGCTAGTGTATAAATACTTTCACGAGTCAGAATTTCGCTGTCGCGAGACAGGTCAAAATGACATGAAGCCCGAATTTATTGCCATGCTTGATGAGCTTCGGAATCGGTGCGGATTTAGCTTCACTGTGACGAGCGGCTATCGCTCAGTAGAGCACACGGCAGAGCGTAACAAGAAAAAAGGCGGCACTCATACGCAGGGCATTGCCGCAGACATCGCAGTGTCTAACGGCGTTGAACGCATGAAGATCGTAAAGGAAGCCTTAGACATGGGCTTCGGTGGTATCGGGGTAGCTCGTGGCTTCGTACACGTCGATATGCGCACCACTACCCCAGTTATGTGGACCTACGGCTAAAGCCTCTTACGCGGCCATCTTGACGTACTGGTGTACGCCGTTCTTTTTCTCAACCGCCATGAAGCGGCATCGACCCGAATCTAAATAAGCCTTCGCCAAATCCACTGCGTCAGCTTTGCGGTAAAAATACTCTGACTCACCAAGGCAGTCGCCCTCTTCGTTTTTGGTTGTGACCATCCAAGTCTCCCAACCCTCTTGATCGCAGTACCAAACCTCAGTGATAAACCAGCTATCTATGTACATTGTCGTCTCTCCTCTGCTTCAATGAATCAATTATCGAGTCAAAACGAAACGCCTATCAAGCGTTTTCCAAAGTTTTTCAACTTTTTTTTAATTTTTTCCCGCGTATTGGTTGTTTCTTGTCAGATTAATGTGCATTATTACATTGTTCCATGTGGAACAGTGAAGGGAGAAAACTATGCAATTAGATGACCAAATCGTGCAGTACAGCGAGATTCTCGACAAGCTTGACGAGGCTTTAGCAGAGCTTAACAAGGCTGATCGTGATTTCGACCTGACCGACATCCAAGGTCAGTGCGTCATTCAGTTAAAGCAAATTTACGACGCCATGATTGGCGACTTGCTCGATCTCGAACGCGAATCATTTTGAGGAGGATAAAAATGACCAAGCAATTTGTAGAGCCACAGCTTATCAAGGGAGAGCTAATAGAAGAGCTTGATTCTCTGGTAGGCCAGCTAAAAAACCTGTCTGTCTACAAGCCTAAGCCGTTTCAGATTATCGAAGCGGCAATGGATGCCCGCCTAGCGGATTTCCTAGAGCTTGCAGAGCAAGACTATATCAAGGGGTGGACTGACCAAGAGGAAGGCATCAGACACCGCGACGGTATGCCAGAAGCGTACAACGCTGGTTACGCCGATTCTTACGACTACGAAAACCAAGGAGGCATTTAATGGCTAATAAAATTCCCGAGGCGCTAGAGAAGGCGCTGAAAGATGTTGACGAGACTGTAGGGTCTGCAACATGGGATTGTCATGGCACGCCCGTTGTCCTCCATAAGGCGCTAGAGAAGATTGCCGCCAACAAGGGCATTCAGTTCGATGCGCCTGTGCATTTACTAAGTAACCCTGCAAGCAAAGAGGTGGTTATTCAGGTGACAGGTCGCTTAGGTGACAGGCAAGAATGGTCTATTGGTGAGGTGTCCTCGCGTAACTGTCGCAATGATTATCCGTTTGCGATGGCAGAGAAGCGAGCAAAAGACCGCGTTATCTTAAAGTTGCTTGGCGTTGCTGGTGACACTTACTCAGAGGAGGAGGCAGACGAATTTACCGACTCTATTGAGGCTCAGTTGATTGCTTACGTGCATGCAATCGACAAACACTTTGACTTTGTTGCCAGCATTAAATCAGCAGTAGTTAATGAAGAGTGGGACACGTTGCGATGCATTATTGAAGAGACACCGAACGAGGTTAAACAGAAGTTTAGCCGCGCCTATACGAAAGGCGGGGTATTCACAACGCACGAGGTTAAGTGCATGAAGCAAAACCCGAATGGAGGGAAGTAAGATGCAGTATGACAACAGCAATCGCGGAGTCTTGTTTAAGAACGACCGCAAGGAAAAGGACACGCACCCTGACTACAAGGGTAGCTATACCGATGGCAATGGCACCGAGTTTTGGCTGTCAGCGTGGCTAAAGAAGGACAAGAACGGCAACACGTTTATGTCTCTCAGCACGACGGCTAAGGAGCAAGTCCATAGTCAGGGTATGCAACAGGCGCGTCAGTCACTACAGACTAAGGAGCTAGACGATGATCTGCCATTTTAAGATAGGCAAGGCAATCAAGAGAGCGCAGGCGATCACTGACGTTGACAATGAAAAGTTAGCGTCGGCAATGAGTGTTACACCTACGCAGGTAAGCAGGTGGCGGCAGTGGGAAGATGCCAAGGTGAGTCGAGTGGTTCAGCTGTCGGCTTACTTCAACATGTCTGTTGATGAGTTTTTGAAATTAGGGAGGTAAAAAAAAGCCCCGTTGATGAGACGGGGCCGACCACTTGCTTTGAGAAGGGAGCTTGTGGCATCCTTAGATTGCACTCAGAAGGATAGGAAGAATTGTACAGCAATCTAGCTGTCTGTACACCTATCTCACCTATCCCTCCGAAATGAGTGCCTAGTCGAGCCTAGTCAAATAGTGCTGTCTCAGGTGCAGTCGCTCAAGAAAGCCGATTCATTCCTACGACCTTTAGAGGCGGGGACGAACAGTGGTTATGTTGCCATGTAGTAAGGGCGCGGTCTGGCAGAGCCGTTAATGATCTGCACTGATACTGTATGAATGATGGACTAGCTAGATACTTGTATAGGGCAACAACCGCCTCTAATGATCCCTATTGTCTAAAAAAAGGAGAAGGGTATGAAACTAACGAACGAAGTAAGATTAAGGTTAGACGCATGGAGCGGCGAAGGCGACATTGTTGTAGCTGATGGCTGGGAAGAAAAAGATGCGTTATGGCGTGCTGATGTTGTAAGAGATTGGATTGGCGACCTCACAGAGTTGTACAGCGATGCCCTGTTAGACATGGGCCGTAAGAATGCAACAGGCGTGCAATTTATTGAGCTGACAGATGACTACTTTCAGATAGTGCGAGGTGACGCGTAATGCTTAGAGAAACAGCGCAAGATCTATCAAATGAGGCAGAAATTCTCGACGTGTTTGCGAAGACGTTTAAATGCAACTGGCACAAGTTAGGTAACGGCGGCAAGTATCGCATCGACGCAGTGCTTTATCGTGATGCGGAAGTTGCGGCATGGGCGGAAGTGAAAGACTACAAAAAAAGCCTGTTCTTAGGATTAAACGTGCCTAAGTATTTAGAGGGGTGCAATTTAGCGCAGGAGACAGGCAAGCCGTTTTTCCTTGTGTTTCGCCACAATGCTCAGATTGGTTTTGTGAAAGTGCATGGTGGAGGCGCATGGTCTGATTGTGAAGCAACGCTAAAAATTGCTGGCGGTACGCAGAAAGGCCGCAAGGCTTTACCTGACGACATCGAGCCAATGTATATGATCGACAAAAGCGAAATTAGGTGGCTCGCATGATTTGCAAAGATGGCACAGACTGGCAACCAACAGACGAGCAACTTCTAGGATGGCAACACGCGTACCCCGAGGTAGACGTATTCGCAGAGCTTAACGTCATGGCTGTGTGGTTAGACTCTAACGAGCCTAAGCGTAAGACTGAGCGGGGAATGCCTCGCTTTGTTAACTCATGGCTCTCACGCGCAAATCAGAAAGGCGGCAGTCCCTTTGCACAGCAGGAGCAAGAGCAAACAGGCAAAAAGCCTATGAAGCAATGGTCACAACTCGACGATCTGACGCACGACTTTATGCAAAACGAACGCTTCCGAAAGTCATGCCTAGATAAGTACGGGCAGTATGTGACGTATGACGGGCAGAGGGTGACGCGATGATGGGCGAGTTTTGGCTGATAAAAGACCCGATTGAAATCAAAGACCGCATTGAAGCCTTCAAGAAATTTCTTGAAACGGAATGGTGCTGGGAAAAACCTGTAGCGTGGCAGGTAAAGGAGTACAAGCCACGTCGCTCGCTTAGTCAAAACGACCTTTTCCATGTGTGGGTAAGGGACATGACTCGGCACTTTAAAAAGCGAGGCGGGTTTACGGGTACAGAAGACGATCTAAAGCTCATGCTGAAGTATAAGTTTCTTGGAACCGAAGACGTTGAGGTGGGCAAAACGACTATACCCGCACAGGTTCGCGGCACTTCGACGCTAGACAGGGGAGAAATGCTATACTTTATGACACAAGTGGAGGCTTGGGCCATTGACCTAGGGGTCAAACTCACAAAGCCTCAAAATTCGGAGTATGCAAAAAACTGGGGGGGGTAGGCATGAGCCTATTGCAGTTTTGCAAAACCGAAAGGCAGAGAGAAGTTGTCAGCCGAGTAGAAGAAGGCCAGAGCCAGCGAGATATAGCTAGAGAGATGGGCTTAGGTCGTGGCACTGTAAGAGGGCACCTTGAAGCGGTTAGGGCAGTAGCCGCGAAACAAGGATACAGCCCCGAGCATGACTACACGCACCCAGTACCTGACGGCTTCACAGTCAGGGGTGTCTCGACGTACTACAACGACGCGGGGCAACCTGTCGGGCAGTGGGTCAAGAGCCAGTTAGACGCAGAGCACGCACTACAAGTTGCACTTGACCACTTTAAAGCTGGGCTTAAAGACGAGTTGCAGGGACTTGCAAAGCCTGTAAAGAAAAGCAAAGCCAAGAAGCAGAAAGACCGCATGGCCGTCACCATCGTTGGAGACCATCACCTTGGGATGCTGGCATGGTCACCCGAAACAGGTAGCGACCCGTGGGATTTGCAGATAGCGCAAGACACACTCATCAAGGGCGTCGATAAGCTTATGGAGAGCACAGGCGATTGCTCTGTAGGGGTTTTGCTAAACGTCGGCGACATGATTCACGCTAATAACTTAAAAGGCGAGACGGGCGCAGGAACAGCCTTGGACGTAGACGGCAGAGCGGGCAAGACCATACGCGCCGCAGGCAATTTATTCCAGATTATCGTCACCCGTATGCTTCAGCAGTACGATGAGGTATGGCTGATCAACGCTCGCGGTAACCACGACCCTGACGCCTCTTTGTGGCTAAACGAAATGCTCCGCATGTACTATGAGAAAGACAAGCGCGTGAAGGTGTTCGACAACTTCAGCAAGTTCATCCACTTTGAATGGGGCAATAACTTTGTGATTACGCATCACGGCGACAAGATACGCACTCGCCAACTGTATGAGGCAATCACACGCGACTATGCGCAGGAGTGGGGGCGCACCAAGTATCGCTTTGCATGGACAGGCCATATTCACCATAAGCAATCAGAAGAGCTAGGCGGTCTTACGTGGGAGAGCTGGTCTGTACTCCCGCCTCCAGATTCTTGGCACTCAGGTGCTGGCTATGGCTCACAGCGGTCGATTAGTTGTGTAGTATTAGACAAAGAGCACGGCGAATTCAGCCGCTTCAAGGTAGGTATCGAGGCACTACAGTGATAGAAAAAATGCCCATCCTCTCAATGCCACTACCTGACGGCGGGCAAGTGGTTTGTAGGGTAGATGCGATAACAGCGGCTACAACTAACATGCGCAACGAAGATATGACCGACGTGTATATTGACGTTGCTTGTCCCGAGGGGATCACAATAGATGTCGATATTGACTCTTTTACAACGTCATGGCTTACGGCGCTTCTCACAACTGTTGACGACTGGCGACTCGACCGTGAAATGCACTGACTGCGGTAAGGGTATGAATCCTCAATTCACTGGCGACAACGGCAAACTACGAGGCTGGTTTTGCGAGTGTGGCAACTGGGAAAAGGCCATACTGCGCGAGCGTCAATTTACTAAAGAGACCTACTATGGCAATCAAGCGCACAAACGCTGATATCTGGTGCAGTAAAGCGGTACGCCTGCGTGACGGCGCTTGTGTCCGATGTGGCAACACAGAAACGAATCAGGCCATGCACATATATGGCCGCAGAAATAAGGTGATTCGCTATTCCTTAGACAATTTGTTAACTGGCTGTTACACCTGCCACCGCCTGTTTACAGAGTCGCCGATTATGTTTGCTGATTTCTGCAACGAGTATCTAGGCGAAGGCCACATGGACATATTGCGCGAGAAAGCGCGTGGGTTCATGAAAGACAACAAAGCCGTGCGGGATGAGATTGCCAAGCACTACCGCGAAGAAGTTCGCAAGAAAGAGCAGAACCCTGACTACGTGATTGTTTCGTACAATTAGTTGCGCGTTTTTGGTATAATAATGTAGCAACAGGAGGATGTTGTTATGTGTGTACAGAGCCAGCGACAGTTTTTTGCAGAGCGGCATCACATCGTCGTTACTGACAAGCTTACCGAACTACTAGCGCGACTGGGCAGAGATCAGGGGGTGAACGAAGAAGACTACCTGAAGCGCCTCTCACGTCACCCAAACGAAGACCAATTTATCGCCGAGATCGCTCGCCACTACTCTGCCGCTTGAGCATAAACCCGAAAAAAAATCGCAAAAAGATCAAAAAAAGACTTGATCTAGATGATCGTGCCTGTCAATAATCTGTTCATCGGCTGGAGACACAGCCATCAACAAGGAGAAGGGTAGTGCGCAAGATTGAAGAGCAGATGGTAGAGGCGATTGCGGATCGTGAGCCATTAATCAGCGGTAACACTGAAGTTACTGAATACGACGGCGGCTCTCAGGGCGTGTATCTGCACGGCCATCTGATCGCGTCGATTGTGGATCGTGAGGCGCAACCTTACATTCCTACTATTCGACGGTGGCCGACTATGACCACAAAGTCGCGACTTCGTGCGTTGGGCGTAGATGTTTACACGCGAAAGGGCACTACATTCGTTAACGGCGAAGCGATCGACTAAGGGGGCTATCATGGGTGATGTTATTGATTTTGACAGCAAGCAGAAGGTGGAAGACGACGAGATGTCGATAGAAGCCGCCGCGCTTATGGACGATGTCTTCGACGCCTGCACTGACTCGACGTTAGAGCCCGAAGAGGTTTGCTGGTTAATGGTCTCGACCTTTGGTAACTCGATGTTTTACGGCATGTGTCGAGAGCATGCTATCGAGCAGTTTTGCAAGGCGTTCATGACAGTGATCTCGTACAACGAGGTCGATGAAAAAGAGATGTTCAAGGTTCTGGCGGGGGTGAAGTGAGCAATCGCTACTCGGAGCAAATGACACTGACGGAGGTGGCCGAGGTTCTCGGTATCTCTCGTCAGCGTGTAAAGCAGATCGAAACGGTAGCACTAGAGAAGCTACGGAAGAATCCAAAGGTTAGGGGTTTGTATGAAGGAATTATCGACGGACGCATGGGCAGTGGTGCTAGTGGGCATGATTTTATTAGTGTTCATTCTGGGGATAGTAGGGCGCAGTGATTACGACGATGCGGTAGCGCAACAAGACATTTACTGCGAATTTGTAGACTTATGGGGGCAAACAAATGGTAGAGACGGTCATCCTGACTTTAGAGGGATTTACGAAACGGCTTGCACAGATGGACAGCGACGAGATTGAGGACACGATCATCGCAGTCAAAGCCGCACACGCTATGGCTAACAGACACAAGGAGGACATGGCGATATTATCTGACTACAGCATAGTGGCACTTAAGGACAACGACGAGCCACCACTAGAAATAGTCAGGTACAAATTTCCAGCGTAGAGACGCATTGCCCGCACCTAGCGGGCTTTTTTTTACCCCAAATAAATAGGCGTTATTTATTGTCCGCACGCTAATCGCATATATTGGTATAATATGCACGGGGGAACACTATATGTTGCAAACGGTAACTATAGATTGGCGGCCCGTAGTACAGGGCAGTATGCCAAGGAATGAAGGCACTTACCTCGTCGCATTTGACGACGGGGCAGTGGAGACATACCCCATGTCAGACCAAGACATCAAACGCGGAGAAGTAAGAGACGGGCAAACACATGGCCTCTATTGGGCCGAAGGCTTACCGTCACCTTTATGATCTATGAGTCTATCAATCGACTATCTACCGACAGCGGACCTGATTCCGTACGCCCTAAACTCACGAACGCATACAGATACACAAGTGGCTCAGATAGCCGCAAGTATCCACGAGTTTGGATTCACTAACCCTATACTGATTGACGAGAAAGCCACGGTGATTGCTGGTCACGGTCGTTTACTGGCGGCGCAGAGACTTGATCTGCCCGAAGTTCCGACGATCTTGCTTTCTGGCCTTACTCAGGCGCAGAAAAAGGCGTATGTCATCGCAGACAACAAGCTCGCCTTGAATGCGGGGTGGGACGCTGACTTGCTCACAGCAGAGCTTGAATCGCTAAAAGAGATGGACTTTGATATCTCGATCACAGGATTCGATGACTTGCCCGATCTTGACGATGACGTCGACTACTCGCTTCTCGACGGCGAAGACATGGACGTTAGCGACGGCGTAAAGAAAGCCATCATGGTGGATTTTGAGCTTGAGCACTATGAAGAGGCTTATGAGCTTTTTAAGTGGTGGAGATCGCAAGACGCTTATGTCGGCTACATGATCCTCGACCACCTTAGAAAGGAGCGCAAGAAGCATGAAGCGAATTGAGTTAGTAGAAGTCGAGCACAGCATCAAGGTAGGCGATGTCTGCGGCGACATGGATTCTACGATCACAGAAGATTGCATATTTACGGCGGGCGATCAGATTGTAGGCTTCTTTCTGCGTGAGCTACCCGAGAAAGCGGCAAAGCTGGCAAACCTAGCCAACCACGAACTAAGGAGCAAACGGGTTCCGAAAACGGCTATGGTAAGAGCATCAGGCGTAGAGCAGTACTCTTGTATCATTGGTGGCGTACCAGCGAAGCCCCACATGAGAAGGCCGTATAACTCGGTGAGCAGTGTTCACGCAAAGCCTTCAGCTAAGAATTTCATTAAGGCCATGGACTTACTGGCGCGCGAGTCAGAGCAGATCATTGCGGACATCATGCCCGAGCAATACGAGTCTCAGATGAAGGTATTCAGTAAGGTCGACGACAAGTACAAAGTCGGTCGCTTGTTCAGTAGCTCGATTAGCAATTACAACATCAGTGCACCGTTCCATAGAGACACCGCCAACATTCCGAATACGGTGAACGCGATCATCACTAAACGGAAAAATTCAACGGGCGGAAACCTGTGCGTACCTGACTACAACGCTGTAATAGATCAATGCGATAACAGCCTGCTTGTATACCCAGCGTGGCGCAATGTCCACGGCGTTACTCCGATTGTTCCGACTTTTGAGGGTGGGTATCGCAATAGCCTTGTGTTCTATCCGCTAAAGGCGTTTCTCAATGTCTGACGTTGGCAGACCAAAGAAACCTATCGACTGGGCTCTAGTAGAGAAGCTGTGCTCGATTCAATGCACTGGGGACGAAATTAGCTCGATCCTAGAGGTGCATTACGACACCCTCAACAACCGATGCAATGAAGATTATGGGGTTAATTTTTCGGACTACTATAAAAAGGCGTCATCTGGCGGGAAAATGAGCCTTCGCCGAAAACAGTATGAAGTGGCATTGTCGGGCAACCCGTCCATGCTGATATGGCTAGGAAAGAATGTGCTCGGTCAGAGCGATCAGGTACAGCAAGACGTGAGAGATCTACCGCCTGTAGTTATTCAGCTTACCTCTGATGCGACTGACTAAAGCGCAGACAAAGATATTCACGGACGATACCCGTTTCCGAGTTGTCGTTGCTGGCAGGCGTTTTGGAAAGACATTCCTAAGCACGGCAGAGCTACTACACAGGGCATTGCGCAAGCCTGACCAGAACGTGTGGTATGTGGCTCCCACCTATAAGGCGGCCAAGGAAATCGCTTGGGACATGCTGGCAAGCCAGATACCCGTTGAGTACATAGCGAAGACCAACGAAACGTCGCTGACCATCAACCTAAAGAACGGGTCGAGCGTCTCGCTAAAGGGAGCTGAGAAGCCTGACAATTTGCGCGGACGTTCTTTAGACTTCGTTGTGCTGGATGAGTTCGCCGACATGCGCAAGGAAGCGTGGTTCGAGGTGGTCAGACCCAGCCTCAGCGACCGAAACGGAAGCTCACTTTTCATTGGGACACCTCGCGGAAGAAACCATTTTTACGATCTGTATGGCAAAGGAGCAGACGGCGATGACGGATGGAGTTCACATCAATACACCACGGTTGAAGGCGGAAATGTTGCACCGACAGAAATTGAGTCAGCTAAAGCGGACTTGGACGAACGAACCTTCCAGCAAGAATACGAAGCAAGATTCATCAACTACAGCGGCATCATCTACTACGCATTCAAGCGGGAAGAGTCAGTAGTACGGCACGATGGTGACCTATCAGTCATACACGTAGGCATGGACTTTAACCTCGACCCGATGAGTGCGGTACTGATGACGCGCAAGGGCGACACGCTCCACGTATTCGATGAAATCGTCATGTTTGGTAGCAACACCGATGAGATGGTTGCAGAGCTTCGCGAACGCTACGGAAATGGTACAATAGTGATATACCCTGACCCTGCGTCTCGTCAACGTAAGACAAGCGCAGGTGGAAGGACAGACTTGTCCATATTGCAAAACGCGGGTTTCGAGGTACGCGTCCGAAACTCACATGCGGCAGTACGGGACAGGATTAACGCGGTAAATAGTCGGCTACTGTCTAACGATGGCGTCCGACGTTTATACGTTGACCCTAAGTGCAAGAAGGTGATCGAGTCATTGGAACGCCACACCTACAAAGATGGAACGAGCCAGCCTGAGAAAGACGGCTTCGACCACATGAATGATGCACTTGGTTATGCGGTGGAGTATCTATTCCCAATTAGAAAGGCGAATGCGCCGCAATCCCCGCAGAGGTGGACGTAAATGTATTACGAAGACATCGAGTATCAGCACCCCGACTATGAGAACAACGTAGCCCGATGGGAGTTCTACGTCAGGAGTTACATGGGCGGGCAGGATTACCAAGATGGATCGTACCTCACTAGCTACCTCAACGAAGACAAGAACGCCTATGCACGGCGTTTAGAGCTTACACCCCTAGACAACCACTGCCGCAACGTCGTCCACGTCTACAGCTCGTTTCTTTGGCGTGTACCGCCTACGCGTAACTATCAGCAGATGGAAGGCAGTGCCGACCTTGAGGCGTTTCTGAAGGACAGCAACCTCGACGGGCAGAGCTTTAACAGCTTTATGCGTGAGGCGCAGATATGGTCGAGTGTATACGGCCACGTCTGGATTATGCTTGATAAGCCGCAGTCGACAGCAGGCACGAGGGCAGAGGAGCTTGCGCAAGAGATACGCCCCTATGTCACGCTAATCACGCCCGAGAACGTCTACGACTGGAAGTACGAGCGGATGCCTAGTGGTCGTCATGAGCTGACTTACATGAAGGTGCGCGAGTCTGTTAATCGTATCGACGGCACAACGACCGAGACGTATTTCCGTATCTGGGATCGCGAGAAGATACAGCTAGTCCGCTACCGTGGTGATGAGGCGCAGGTGGTTGAGACTATCGACAACCCCATTGGGAAGATTCCCGCAGTACACCTGCCCTCTAACCGATCCATCGTGCGCGGCATTGGTGTCAGTGACATTAGCGACGTGGCCTATATGCAACGCGCTATCTACCAAGAGCTTTCTGAGATCGAGCAACTTATCCGCATCTCTAACCACCCAACACTGGTTAAGACCTACGACACCGATGCAAGTGCAGGTGCTGGCGCTGTAATCAATATCAGCGATGACATGGACGGCGCACTGAAGCCGTACCAGATGCAACCGTCAGGCGCTAACCTTGATGCTATCCGTGCCTCCATTACTGACAAGATAGACGCTATCAACCGCATGTCGCACATGGGCGCAGTACGTGGCACAGAGGCAATTACGCAGTCAGGCGTGGCAATGCAAACAGAGTTTCAGATGCTTAACGCCAAGCTTTCTGAGAAGGCTGACATATTGGAACTAGCCGAAGAACAATTGTGGCAGTTGTGGTGTACATGGCAGGGGCATAACTTGCATGAGGTAGAGATAAGCTACCCTGACAGCTTCGATATTCGTGACTACGAAAGCGAGTTGCGCTACCTGCAACAAGCTAAGGCGTCAGGCGTTCGATCTACTACATTCGCACAGGCTGTCGATAAGCAGATTGCAGACCTGTTGCTTGATGATGAAATGCTTGCACAGGCACACACTGAGATTGAGCAAGGCCAACAGGCACTTGGTGACTTTACAGTAGCGCCAGAAGATGAACAGTGAGGAACTCACACGCGCATTAGAAGGGGCGACCTCTGCACATGAGCGTCGTCTTTTGCGTGCTATGGAGTCATTGCGTTTAAGGCTCACAGACGCGCTTGCTGGCCTTCCTCTACGTGATGGTGTGTTGTTTGACCTAGATGCCGCACTCGCCCTTAGAGCGCAAATAGACGGCCTTGTGCGCGATGAGTACCTGACGGTCATTGACGACATTATTCGCGAGTATCCCGACGCCGTAGCACTGACGCAAGAGTTCATGGAGCAGTTCGCCGACTTCCGTGTACCGCAGTCAGTCATCGGCCAGCTTCAGCAGTTTAGCTTTACGGGACATGAGGCACTGGCTGACGAGTTCGCAGAGGCGCTATATCAGCAGGTGTACAACAACACGCTGTCGGGCACGCCATTCTCTGCAAGCTTGTCTGAGCTTAACAACCTGCTAGACGCTGACCTGCAACGATACTCGAAGACCATGTTACATGACTCGCTTTTCGAGTTTAGCTCGTCCATACAGCAGGCGGCGGCGGCAGAGGCAGGTATCACTAAGTTTCGATACGAAGGTGATACTATTGAGACGACACGGCC
>Ga0228672_1000408_pt1 | contig 22312 bp, 23 predicted proteins | sample 90DmetaG_FD_182788 | JGI IMG/M metagenome (GOLD analysis project Ga0228672, IMG submission 182788) | Seawater microbial communities from Monterey Bay, California, United States - 90D | ecosystem: Environmental > Aquatic > Marine > Coastal | place: USA: California | collected 2016-11-08 | reverse complement strand
TAGAGCTTTGAAAACAGCCCATGTGCAGCAGTACATGATGCAGCGTATGAATGAAGAGTTTGGGATTAGCGCTACTCTAGCTGTTGGAACAGTGCGTAGGCTGTCACAGAACGCTAAGTCTGAGTACGTTCAGCTAGAAGCGAGTAAGGATTTGTTGGATCGTGCTGGCTATAAACCTATCGATAGAAGTCAGGTACAAGTGGCTGGTGACATCAAGGTGACTATTGATCTAGGTTAATTCGTTGCAAGCTAGGCTGTAGCAGGGGGGGTAGGGGGAAAAGTTGCAGTGCTAGTTACTGTAATAGTCCACCACGAGCATTATTAGCCCTAAAGGTTTGTGCATTGTCAGTTATATTTTTTTTAGTGTAGGGGTATTTTATGAGTAGGTATGGGAAAGAGCCTGAGGCGCAGCCGCCTAGAGCGGATACGAGTGTTGCTAAGGCTGCATTGAAGAGTGTTGGATATGCGAAAAGAGCACAAGAGTAAGACTGGTGGATTGACTGCTGCGGGTCGTGCTTATTTCAAGCGGACTGAAGGCGCTAATTTAAAGCGTCAATTAAAGAGTGGTACGAATCCAAGGCGTGTTTCTTTTGCTGCTCGGTTTGCTGGTATGAAGGGCCCGATGAAGGATGAGAAGGGTCGCCCTACTCGGAAGGCTTTAGCTTTGAAGAAGTGGGGTTTTGGCAGTGTTGAGGCTGCTAGGAATTTTGCAAGGAGGCATAAGAAAAGCTGATGTGTTTTGGAAGAAGAAGTAGTAGAAGCGCTCAAAGTATTTACGAGGAGAAGAAGCCGGAAGAAGAGCCGTTGCCTTCTTTGAGTATGAAGCCTGTTGATCGCCCTGAGCAGGAGTTGGGGGATGTACCTCAGATGCGGAAGGGAATGCAGCGTAGGAGTTTATTAGGAATGGGGAGATACTGATGCCACAGGGTAAAGGAACTTATGGATCTAAGGTTGGGCGTCCTAAGAAGTCTTTATTGACTAGCGGTCAGAAGGCTTTGCCTGAGGATTTAAAGAAGCGGATTATGGCCGCTAAGATGAAGAAGAAAAAGAATGCCTAAAGGACAATCGCCCCGCGATAGAATGAATGCTCGTTATTCGTTGCTTTCTAAGCAATTAGAAACTATGCCCGAAGATTACTCTATGGTGACTAAGTTGCGCCGCAAGGTTAAGGAGTTTCTTGGTACTTCTGATGGGCAGATGGTTACTAGCCTGAAGCGAGAGAATCTTTTGAAGAAAGTTAAGAAGATGGAGAAGACATCTTCTGAGAGGTTCCGCAGTCAAAAGAATATAAGCGAGGAACAAGATGGCGGTTAATGAAGCTGGTAACTATACCAAGCCTAAAATGCGGAAGTCTTTGTTCAACAGAATAAAGGCTGCCAATGTTCAAGGTACTGCTGCTGGTAAGTGGTCAGCAAGAAAGGCGCAACTCTTAGCAAAGCGGTATAAGGCTGCTGGTGGTGGTTACAAGTGAGAGCACCACAGAAGTCATTACTTAACTGGGGCAAGCAGAAGTGGCGCACCAAGTCTGGCAAGAAGTCTAGTGAGACAGGCGAGCGTTATCTTCCTAGTAAGGCTATCGCTGCTCTTAGCTCTTCTGAATATGCAGCTACAACCGCAGCTAAACGAAAGGGTAAGGCAGCAGGTAAGCAGCATGTGGCTCAACCGAAAGCTATTGCCAAGAAAGTAAGGAAGTACAGAACATGAATGAAGTAACTCAAGTGTGGCGCTTTAAGCAGATGGCAAGTGCTGTCTTAAAGTCTGACAGCCTTAAAGATCAGATAGAAATGATTGAGGCCATGTATGAAGAGGCCAAGCCTTCTATTGGGCAGCCGCTTCAAGAGCTTTTAGAGAAAGACTTAGGCTAACATGGCTTGGTACACAGCAAACGATAATAAGATTTACACAGGGCCGACTCACACATTGGGCGGTACGACTTACTCTGGGGCTACTCGAACCCCTTCTTCGCGGCGACTTGTTGAAGGCCCAGACCCAAAGCCAAAAAAGAAGGCTGCTAAGAAGTGAGCTTTATAAACACGATTAAACAGGAAGACTTAAATCTTTTGCGCAATATTGTGCGCAAGGTGCATCTCGCTTACGTTGTAGAGAAGTTTGGTGAAAGCAGCCACTTGGTTAGTGATTCTGCTTGCGATAAGCTGATTGAAAGCATTGCGCCAGAAGTAGTGGAAGAGATGATCCGCTTTGGAGTCAACAAAGGTTATAGATGATTAACTTCAAGTACAAACCCGATGGCGATGTACTCAAAACCTTTATGAAAGATGATACCTTCTTTCGTGGCGTAAGAGGCCCAGTTGGTTCTGGTAAATCGGTTGGCTGCTGTGTTGAAGTATTTCGCCGCGCTATTCAGCAGAAGAAAAGCCCAGACGGAATACGAAAAAGCCGCTGGGCTATTATTCGTAATACCAACCCACAGCTTAGAACTACTACTATCAAGACTTGGCTAGACTGGTTTCCGGAATCAGACTGGGGCAAGTTTACTTGGTCAGTGCCATACACCCATAGGATTCAAAAGGGAGACATAGATCTTGAGGTTATATTTCTGGCGCTTGATCGCCCAGAGGATGTCAAAAAACTTCTTTCTTTGGAGCTTACTGGGATCTGGATCAATGAAGCGAGGGAAATTCCTAAGAGTATTATTGATGCCTGTACGATGCGTGTTGGCCGCTATCCTTCTATGCGTGACGGTGGTCCTTCTTGGACTGGCGTTATTGCCGATACAAACGCCCCTGAGGAAGATCACTGGTGGCCAATTATGTCTGGCGAGGTTCCAATCCCAGATCATATACCGCGTGAGCAAGCTAAGATGCTGGTTAAACCAGACAACTGGTCTTTCTATACCCAGCCCTCTGGCATGGTTGAGAGGAAAACAGAAGACGGAGAAATAGAAGACTATGATCCAAACCCAAAGGCTGAAAACACAAAAAACATGCTCAAGAGCTACTATCCAAACCTCATTCGAGGAAAGACTAAATCATGGATAGATGTTTATGTGATGAACCGATTGGGTCATATTCAAGACGGAAAGCCTGTATATCCAATGTTTGCATCCGAAGTTCACATAGCTCAAGAAGAAATACCCGTTGCTGCAAACATGCCAGTCTATGTTGGTGTGGATTTTGGTCTAACTCCTGCTGCGGTCTTTGGTCAAAAGGTAAGGGGGCGGTGGTTTCTACAGTCAGAAATTGTGGCGGTAGACATGGGCATCGTGCGTTTTGCCGAGGTTCTTAGAAATGAACTATCCACTAGGTTTGCTGCTGCCTCTGAGGTAATTATTTACGGCGATCCTGCGGGTGATTTTAGAGCGCAGACTGATGAATCGACTCCCTTTCACATTCTGCGCGGTGCTGGCTTGAAGGCGTTTCCTGCGCCCTCCAACTCTGTTGACCTTCGGCTTGAATCTGTATCCTCCCAGCTAACGAAGATGGTCGAAGGTAAGCCAGCACTACTAATAGACAGGCGTTGTCCTCAGTTAATTAAGGGCTTTGAGGGTGGCTATGCCTATAAGAGAATGGAAGTAAGTGGCGAAAGGTACGCTGATAAACCAGATAAGAATATGTTTAGCCACGTTCACGATGCGGCTCAGTATTTATTCTTAGGTGCTGGTGAGGGCAGAGCCCTAATGAATAGTCAAAAACCAGCCCAACCTGTAATTGCAAAACGTAACTTTGATGTGTTTAACAGGGGTGCAAAACAAAGAAACAAACCTAGCTTTTGGGCAAGGCTATAGCTTTTTGTGCATTGATGTTCTCTGCCTTCTATGCTTACGAGTAAAAAACAAAGGAGATTAATATGTGTTTTGGTGGTGGCGGTGGTGGCCCTAGTCCGGCTGAGCAAGAAGCAGCAGCGGATCAGCGTATAGAAGCTGAGGCGGCTAAGTCTGAAGAGATTCAAAAAAGAGCTAAACAAAAGCGTGAAGATATTTCTACAGCTTTAGAAAGCAGAACGCGCAGAAGCGGAATGCGTGGTGGCGCTGGTCGCCGTTCTTTGTTTAAAGCTGGTGGCGGTGGATTCTTAGGTAGGTTTGGCTAATGGCTGATATAGCAAAGCAATATATTCAAAGTTATCAGAAGGCAAAAGCCTTTCGTGAAAACTGGGTTCCGTTGTTTGAGGAATGCTATGAGTATGCTTTGCCTCAGCGTGAGTCATTTTACTATGAAGAAGCTGGACAGCGCAGAGATGATAAGATCTTTGATGAGACTGCGGTGGTTGGTGTGCAAGAGTTTGCCAGCCGCTTGCAGTCTGGCTTAGTTCCTAACTTTGCGCGATGGGCTGATCTTATGGCTGGCAGTGAAGTGCCGCCAGATCAGCGTGAAGCTATAGATAATGAGCTTGATGAAGTAACTGAGTATGTATTCGAGGTTCTTCAGAACTCTAATTTCAGCCAAGAAGTTCATGAATCATTCATGGATTTGGCTGTGGGTACTGGTGTCTTGTGCGTAGAAGAGGGGGATGCAATCAATCCTGTAAACTTCTCAGCTATACCGCTCCCTCATGTGGTACTTGACACTGGTCCCGATGATAAGATCGATCACGTTTATCGTGAGCGAAAAAAAGTAAAGTTCGATCACCTTCCTATTATGTATCCTAAGGGCACCTTTGATCAAAAGGTTACATCCCTAATGGGATCTGATCGTGAAACGACTGTGCTTGAGGTTGTTTGCCGCGACTACAAAAAGAAAAACGAAGAAGCTTACTTTCACTATGCAATCTGTATGACCACTAAAACTTTGCTCTACGCTAAAGAAATGACTGGTCTTGGCTCTAATCCCTTTGTTTGCTTTCGATGGGGTAAATGTGCTGGTGAGATTTACGGACGCGGCCCACTACTTAATGCGCTATCTGCTATTAAGACTACTAATCTTACTATCGAGCTTATTCTTGAGAATGCTCAGATGTCTATCTCTGGTATTTATCAAATGGAAGATGATGGCGTAGTAAATATTGATACGATTAATTTAGTGCCCGGATCGATTATACCAAAAGCCATGGGTTCTGCTGGTCTTCAGCCTATTAATGCCGCTGGTCGATTTGATGTAGCGCAGCTTGTTCTTAGTGACATGCGTTTGAATATTAAGAAAGCGCTATATAATGACATGCTTGGCAATCCTGATAGAACTCCTGCGACTGCAACTGAGGTAGCAGAGCGCATGGGTGACTTAGCTAGAAGAATGGGATCTGCATTTGGTCGCTTGCAAGCAGAACTCGTGCAGCCCGTACTTCAACGTGTAATATACATCTTAAAGAAGCAGGGCCGCATAGAAGTACCTACAGTAAACGGACGGGAAGTTAAAGTACGTTCTGTGTCTCCGCTTGCACAAGCTCAATCAAATCAGGACATTTCTAGCGTTGCTCGTTTCCTTGAATTGGTTGGTGGAGCCTTTGGCCCAGAGATGTTGCAGCTTCTAATTGACGGTGAACAAACAGCAATTCACCTTGCGAAAAAATTTGGTGTGCCAGAGAGCTTGATTCGTGACGAAGAACAGCGTAGACAAATAGCTGCATTAGCGCAGCAAATGGCGCAACAACAGCAAGGACAGATGATTGCCGAACAAGGTTAATATTGGATTAGATGGAATCCAAAGATCTTCTGACAAAGATGTTCAGATAAGTCAGAACATTGCTCAGATATTTGAGTCTCCTACTGGCAAGGAAGTTCTTCGCTATTTGCGTTCTGTTACTATTGAGATGGTAAATGGCCCTAATGTGACTACGGAAGAACTGCGACATATGGAAGGTCAGCGCTATATTGTTGGCCTGATTGAGCAGCGTATTGCACATTCTCATAGGAGTAAAAACAAATGAATGAAGAAGCGGCAGTAGAAACAGCCCAAGCTGATGGACGTGACTTTGTTACTGAAGCGGATGTTGAGCAGTCTTCAGCGCCAGAGCGTCCTGAGTGGTTGCCTGAGAAGTATAGCAGCGGTGAAGATTTAGCTAAAGCTTACAAGGAACTTGAATCAAAGCTTGGAACCAAAGAAGAAGACATTCGCAATAAGCTTCTTGAAGAAATACAAACAGAAGCATTTGGGGATAGACCTGAGTCTGCTGGTGATTATCAGCTTCCTGATATTGTTGATGATGAGCTTGCTGTAGATAATGAGTTACTGCAGTGGTGGTCTGAACATGCGTTTGAAAACGGCTATGGGCAAGATGAGTTTCAGAAGGGCATTGAGATGTATGCCCAAGCTGTTAATGGAAGCCAACCTGACCTTGAAGCTGAGGCTTCAAAGCTTGGCGACAATGCAAATGATCGCATTCAAGCAGCGTCTATGTTTGCAAACAAGTTTTTTCCTGAGCAATCTTTGCCAGCTATTGAGCGCATGTGCGAAAGTCATGAAGGGATTCTTGCTCTTGAGGCAATCATGGAGGCAACTAAGGATGGTTCGTTTTCTGATGGCACTCAGCCAACAGGTCAGACAACTCAAGCTGAATTAGACCAAATGATGCAAGACCCTAGATACTGGGATAAGAATGACACTGCTTATGTTAAGCAGGTAGAAGAGGGCTTTAAGCGTCTTTATGGAGGTTAAGATTCTCAAAAGGGGTAAGTTTTACTTAACCCCTTTTACTTCTGACCATATTGATGAGGTTGCTGCCAATCTGAGTCAGGAAAATATAAGAGAGCTTAAAATCCTTGGTCACTTGGATATTAAGCAAGCCATTACAGAAATGTATGAATGTTCTGAATGCTACCTAGTTCGTAAAGAGGGTGAGATATTTACTGCGGTAGGCGGTCTTTGGTATGCTGAAGATCAAGATTATCCTCAGATGTTCTTTATGTTTTCTGACAAGGTAAAAGAAAACTTCACAACTATAGCTCGCGGCTCTAAGATGCTTGTTAATTATCTGGACAAAACTCAACCGCAGATGACTATGACTATACTTGCTGATTATGAGTTTATGGTAGACTGGGCAGTATGGTTAGGCTTTGAGCCCGTGGGTGTGACTAGCTCCCCTCCGCATAAGTACGTTGATTTTGTGCGTTGCAATCCAAATGAAAAAAGTGTTTACGATGGGGAATTACGGCCCATAACGCACTGAAAGGCCCGAAAGGATACCCTTGCCGAAGTGAAAGAGTGGATACCCGTTGGCAACTGTAACTTCAAAATAGGACTGTAAAATGGCTAATACTATTGACCAAGCCTTTATCAAACAGTTTGAATCAGAAGTTCACATGGCATATCAGCGTATGGGTTCTAAACTCCGCAACACAGTACGCTCAACCAATGTGACTGGTTCAACTGCACGTTTCCAAGTAATTGGAAAAGGCACTGCATCAACTAAAACACGCAATGGCGATGTTTCCACAATGGAACTAGCGCACACCAATGTCGAAGCGACTATGGCTGATTACTATGCAGCTGAGTATATCGACAAGCTGGATGAATTGAAAATCAACATCAACGAGCGTCAAGCTGTAGCGCAATCTGCTGCTGCTGCTTTGGGTCGCCAAACTGATGCTTTGATTGTAGCAGCTATGGATGCTGGTGCTAACTCAACTCAGATTGCTGACACAGGCGGTGCGCTTGTTAAAGCAGATCTTCTGACCTTGTTCCAAACATTTGGTGCAGAAGATATTCCAGAAGACGGACAGCGCTACTTAGCTATGTCTCCGTCTGGATTTGCTGACTTGTTTAACATTAATGAGTTTGCTTCATCAGACTACGTTGGGCCACAAAACCTTCCGTTTGCTGGTGGCATGACAATGAAAGAGTTCTTGGGATTCAAGATCTTCTCAACTTCAGCGGTAGCTGGCGGCAAAAACTTTGCTTACCACGCTCGCGCTGTGGGCATTGGCATTAACTCTGATGTTCAAACCGAGGTCAACTATGTACCGCAGAAGGTAGCGCACCTTGCGACATCAATGATGTCTATGGGTTCTGTCGTTATCGATGATGACGGTGTGTTTGAAGTTCTCGACAACAACTAATAGGAGGGGGGGCGAAAGCCCCCTAACTTCTTATGCCAGCAAATACAGCAATTAAAATATGCTCCCGCGCTTCTATACTAATGGGTGGCTCGCCTATTCAATCGTTTGATGAGGGAACGGCTGAAGCTGATGTGGTTGACGCTGTATATGAGGATATTGCTCGCGCTGCGCTAACTAACTCAAGATGGCGCTTTGCTACTAATCAACAGCAGATTAGTAGACTTGTAGCGGCACCAACGGGTCGATACGATGCAGCTTACCAGCTTCCGTCTGATCTTATTATGCTAAGTGCTGTAACAATAAACGATGAACCTATTATCTATAATACTTATGGCGATAAGGTTTATTGCGATGCTAACGAAACTGAGGTTCTTGTAGCTGATTATATATTTAGAGCAGATGAGGCTTACTGGCCTCCTTACTTTACAATGGCTGTAGAGTTTCAAGTAGCTGCTATGCTTTCCATCTCAGTCGCTAGGGATGCTCAGTTAGCTTCTTTAATGGAGCAAAAGGGTGAGCAGTTCTTAATGAGAGCGCGTAGGCTTGATTCACAGCAGCAAACAACTAAAAAGCTAAACACTTCGAGGTTTGTAAGTCAAAGGCGTAGCTAATGCAGAAAGTTAGAGTACCACAGAATAGCTTTCAGTTTGGCGAAATCAGCGATTCTTTGATAATGAGAACGGATTCTGCTGTGTATGTTTCTTCTGCACAGCGCGTAGAGAATATGATTGTTACGGCTGAGGGTGCTTTGAAAAAGCGTCATGGCTTAAAGAATCATTATAACTATAGCATAACTTATAATGGAACTTATCCAGAGCAATCTCACTTATTTAAGTTTGAGTTTGATGATAATGAATCATATGTAATTTCTGTTGAGCATCAAAAGGTTCGTTGTTTTTTCTTAGATGACGCTGGAACTTATACCACTGCTGGTGACTTACATCTTGTAGAAACTATTACTCAGGATACTAGCAGTAACGCTTTGCCATTTGATCAAGAGTATTTGCAAGAATATACCTTTGCTCAATATGGCGATGTAATGTTTATCTGCCATCCTTTGTTTGCGCCGCGTATGCTTACAAGAACTGCGCTAGATGCGTTTGAAATTAGTGTTTATAGCTTTGATCAAAGGGCTGATAACAAAGTTACCTATCAACCTTACTCTACGTTTCAAGCTAATGGCGTAACGCTAGATCCATCAGCAATAAGTGGCACTGGCATTACACTTACAACAAGCGCAAATTATTGGGTTCCAAATCACGTTGGGGTTACTGTTCGGTATCATGAGTCTGAAATTTTAATTACAGGCTATACTTCGGCTACAGTAGTTACTGGCGATGTTTTAGACACACTTAAAATAAGATTGTCTGTTTTAAATCCATTAAGAACTGCTGATGGCTCTAATCTTGTAGAGATTACTCATTTAGATCATGGCCTTAATGTTGGTGATGCAATTACAATAGAAGGCGCTAGTGCAACTGGTGGAATTAACACTGCTCAATTAAATGTTACGGATCAAGTTAGAGAGATTATTGACGAGAATACTTACACTTATCAAGCTGGAGGTACTGCAAATGACAGTGAAGATGGCGGTGGTAATGTTAAGGTGGTTTCTCATGCACCAATCCGAGACTGGGATGAGCAGTCTTGGTCGGCTGTTCGAGGCTATCCTGCGGCCGTTACTTTTCATGAAAACCGCCTGTGCTTTGGTGGAACAATAGCAGAGCCAGATAATATTTGGATGAGCAAGGTTGGTAGCTTTTTTAACTTTGACGTAGGTGATGCTGCCGATTCTGATTCAATTCAGATTGTTGCTGCAACAGGCGATGTAAACCAAATTAGATATATGGTTTCTAACCGTGACTTGCAGATCTTTACTGCGACTGGTGAATTGTATGTACCTACCTACTTGAACCAAGCCATTACGCCAACAAACGCTCAGATCAGAAAGCAAACACCATATGGTACTGAGTTTGTTCAGCCAACCTCTATTGATGGCGCTACTATCTTTGCGGAGATGGGTGGCAGGACAGTAAGAGAATATTTATACACAGATACCGAAGAAGCTTATACTGCGACTTCAATATCTACTATTGCCTCTCATTTAATAGATAGTCCTAAGTATTTAACTGTTGTTCATAGCGGCTTTGACCTGCCTGATTCCTATGCGGCTATAACCTTGGGTAATGGCGATATATCTTTGTTTAGTTCTAACAGAGCAGAGAAGAAAGCGTCTTGGACTAGGGTAACAACAGATGGCAGATTTTCTTCTGTTGTTGCTATTCACAATCGTTTGTTTGCGAATGTTTACTATGGCAATAAGCTTTGCTTATGTGAGTTTACCAAAGCTTCTTTGTCAGGTGTAGGCTCAAGAGATATGGGTATAGATAACTTTATTTATGTAGCTGGGTATCCTTGGATTGATGTTTCTAGCCTTTATTCTGTTGGTGATACAGTTACTCTTGGCGTATGGACTACTCCTACAACATGGCTTGGTGAGCATCCTGTTGTAAGCAATAGTGGAGTTGCTTCAGTAGATGTAAGCGCATATCAAAGTTTTGGTGGAAACTTCTGGGTAGGCAGAGCATTTACAGCCAAGATTGTAAGTAATCCTGTAGATGCTTCTATGGGTAATGGGCCAGCAACAGGCGAGGTCAGAGGCATTACCAATGTAGTTGTTGATGTAAAGAATACGGATTCTTTAAGGGTAAACAACAGGCCGGTAATTAGTTCAAACTTTACTGGCAAGAAGGAAGTAAGATTGCTGGGATATAATAGAAATCCACAGATTACCATTGAGCAGGATAATCCTGCTGAGATGCAAGTAAATGGATTAGTAGCGGAGTTAATAGTCTAATGTCTGCCTTTCAATTAATTGCTGCTGGAATTAGTGCATTTGGACAAATGGCTGCTGGGCAAGCTGCTCAAGAGTCTGCTGAACTTGATGCATTTAATACTGAAACACAAAGAGAGCTTAGTAAAGTTGAAACACTTCAACGTCATAATGACAGGCTTGAGCAGTATAGATACAATGTAAAGGCTAATATTTCTGCATTTTATGCGGCTGGCAGAGATGTTGGTTCTGATAAATCTGTATCTGCCTTTCTTCAAAGGCAAAAAGAAGTTGTTGCAGAAGACACAGGAAGATCTGATCTTATGGGTTTCTTTGAGCAAATGAAACTTCAACAACAGGCAACTACAATGAGAGTAGAAGGCAGAGCAAGAAAGCAAGCAGCAACTATTGGTGCATTTACCACAATGGCTCAAGGCATTGCCGACTATAGTAGTACAGGTAAAGGCTCTAGCGGAGGCATATAATGGCTGTTATAAGAGAAAAAAAACAATTTGCTATTGGCCCCATTGGTATAGCTAGATCCTCTTCTGCTGGTCAGATTATTGGAGAACAAGTTGCTAGATCTGCAAATCAAGCCCAACAATATTTTTTTAGACGCGCTGTTGAAGACGCGCAGCAAGCAGGGATTGAAAGCGCTCAAGCTTTAGAGGCTTCTGAAATAACTGCACTTGATCCAGATACAGGTAGGCCAAAGAGTTATGATGGCCCAAAAGGAATGGGGCGTTATGCATTAAAGGCTTATCAAAAAGTTTTGCTATCTCGTTTTGAGCAAGAAATAGCCTCAGAAATTGAAAGCAAATCAAAAGAGTTAGCATTAAAACATAGAAGAAGCCCCGAGGCATTTAAGTCTTCTATGTCTGAATACATTGCTGGCATGAGTAATGTAGAAGAATCTACTGTATTTAAAAATGAAATTGTTCGCATAGGAAATGCAGTTCAAAACCAAAAGTATATAGCGCTACAGTCTCAAGCTATTGCTAGACAAGAACGCAACGATGCAATTCTTTATAAGTTTAATAACTCTGAAGCTTCTCTCAACATTGAAGACTCATTTGCCGCTGGTAACGATGAGCTTGGAAATAGTTTAATTTTATCTGCCGAAAAGCTGGATGCAGATAATATTGCTGCTGGCACCATTCTATCTAGTGAAACTATTGGCAACGCCAAGAATAGAAAGCTCGCAAAGGTTCAAGGCCAGTTTAGATATGAATTAAATCAAGCAATAAAAACTAATGCTTCACGCTTTGATCTTGAGTCTGCTTTAAATGCTATAGACAGTGGTGATTTATCAGGTCTTAGCGACAAGGGATTTAATAATACTTATAATACCCTTGTCAGCGAAGGTGCAACATTTACAGAATCGTTTGCTGCTTTTGCCACTGAGCTTTTACAAGATGGTTTAAACCAAACCAGACTTACTGCTGAAATGGAAACGCGCAAACGTATTGCAGATGATTTAGATACCAAATCTAAAGATAACAGTGAATACTTTGATCTAATTAGCGGAGCTAATTCAGATGTTGCGGGAACGGCTTCAGATGCAGTTTCCAGTTATATGACTGATTTACAGACTCAGCTTAATTTAATCGAGTCAGGTGCGACTCAAGCCGAAATAGAATCTATTACATCTGGGTCTTTTAGAAGATTAAACAACGTTAAAAGCGGAGTGATTAATAACTTGTTTGCTGAAGCTACCTCAGTAGAAGATGTTGTTAATATTCAAAAGTATTTAGCAAACCCAACTTCAGACAACTTAAATAGAGTTAATGAAGCCTCGCAGTCTTTAGCAATTACTTTAACTGATATGGCAAGGAGTAGTCAAAACCCTCAGTTTTTAACTGAAGCTATATCATATGCAGAAGGTGTAAGCGATGAGGTTCGTTTTTCAGAGTTTCAAACGAAAACAGATAATGCTCTTGATTACAATGATTACCTCAAGGGAAGAACATTTCCTAATTTATTCTCAGCAGAAAGTGTTGAGCAAATTGAGCTGATTAGAGAAAATTCATTAGACGAGCTAAACAAAACTGAATTGCAAGCTGGTGATAGGGAAAAGTTTGAAAGTGCGCTAAAGAACAAAACTTCGGAGTCTTTTATTCGCTTTGCATTTAGCGGCATGACTAATCCCAAAGCAATAGAGGCTGCTGCACTTTATGCTAGAGATGGAGTCGATCCTAATAATCTTGTTAGTTCTCAGCGAAAAGCCGTAATAGATAAAGCTAGAGAGGCGTTTGATGATTCGTCTGCATATGGTGCATCTGTAGAAAGATATAGCGATGGAGCAAAGAGACGCTACAATCTTAATGTGAGGATTGCTTCTGATGATAAGCTTATACGAGATGCCTTTGATGGTACTCTTGGAGAAGCAACTAAAGATGATCGTGTTAAGTTTGGAAGGCTTCTAAGTGTACCTGATGATTTTTACACTAATTCAAAATACGATGAGCCTGAGTACGCACAGCTAACTGAAATACTTTCTCAAACGTCTTCTTCTATCTGGCCTCAAGCTCAAGTAGATACTATTAATTCGTTCCTTAACGGAAACATTACTGACCCCGATCAGATCAAAAGAGTTCTTGTGACTTACGCAAAGGCTTCTGAGTTTGTGACAGATCAAGGGCTAGAAGTTGAGTCACGCGGATCTTCTTCGCTTACCTCGAGTCAAAAAGTTTTAATGGATGAAGCCGTTTCATTTAGTCAAATCAATACTGACCCAACTGCCTTAGCAGTTCATATGCAAAAAATAAAAACCACTATGGGCAACCCTGCACTTAAGGCTCAGATGAATGATTACTTTAAAGGAGAAGGTGTAAAGGACGCTAGAGAATTTGTTGCTAACAATTTTCCGGAAGCTCGAATGAATGCAAACTTGTTTGATAGATTGCTTACCAAAACAAGAATGCATTACTTTAAGAACGCTGGTGAAATTAAACCTGAGTCTATTGATGATTTAATCTCTAATCTTCAGTCTGATATAGATAAAAACTTTGTTGAGGATAATCGAATCATTACTCTGTCTGGCTCTAGCCAAACATTGTATCCATTGTCTGTTACTGCCAAGGGCAATGAGCAAGCATTTATGGACTATATCCGCTCTTCTTTAGCGCAAAATTCTCCAAATAAAGATATAGATTGGAACTCTGTTGAGTTTAAGCTGACGCCCGTTGGTTACAATGATGAAGATGGCGGCATGACTTATGGTGTAGTTATTGAAAATGAAACTGGTGGGCGAGACTTGCAAGAAGTTTCTATGCAGCTTGAGCCTGATACAGAAGAACCTGTTATTATTCCTGCGTTCTTTTCTACAAATGAACCTTTTTTTGCTGCTGCTAAACAAAAAAGAATGAAAGCTGCTGAACAAGAGCAAGTAGATATTGCTACAGAAGAAGCGGCTCAGCCTAGTAAAGCTTCAGTTATAGCAGAAAGAACTCAGCTTGGTCGAGCTGTTCAAGAGCGTTTGGGCTTTGGTGTAGAATATAAAGCTCAGGTTGCTCAGAAAAAGTTTACTCAACAAGAGGCGATGGATGAATTAAGAACCATTGTAGATGTTGATAAATATGAATCTCTTAGCTCAGTTAAGCCAGCAATGCTTAGATCTTACGGCAGGGTTGGTGAGGTTCCATTTAATCAGTCATTAATAGCCTTGAGCAGTATACTATCAATAGTAAAACGAGACAAAAATCCCTTAGCTAGACAGCTTGAGGTAGATTTAAAATCAATGATTAGTATTATTAACGGGGTTGAAGACTAAATGCCTGTAAATCCTAATAGCTTTCGTGCGGGGTACTTTGCTGAGGGCGTAGTTGAACAACCAGATCCATCATTTTTTGATACACTTGGTGCTTCTCTTGGTTATAGCTATGCCCCTGCATACAACACTCTTACTAATTCTTTTCGTTACAATCCTCAAAAAGGATATGACTGGCGACAAGACCTAGAAGGCTATGAATTATTTGCGACTGATCTTAATCATGCTGTTAGCCCACAGCACATGGCAAAGTTAAAACAAGATATAGAAGACTCAATATCTAGGCGACAGGTTCTTCAGAACTCATCTGTCCTTTCTCAACTTGGTGCTGGTTTATTTGATCCAATTAACCTTGTTGCCCTTCCTTTTGGCGGCCCTGCTCTTGGAGTAGGCCGTTCTGCATTGCGCGTTGGCGCTGGTACGGCTGCATTAGAGCTAGGCTTAGAGCTAACTAGGCAGTCTGATCCCCTGCAGACAGCACAAGAGGGCGCAATAAATGTTCTTTCTGCTGGCGCATTTGGTGCTGGCTTTGGTGCTGCCTTTGGTGGTGTAAACGCTAGGGCTTATGCAAAAACAAAGCAGGGCATTCAAGAAGAATTTGATATGATTAAGCGCCTAGATAGACTAGAGGGCGTTACAACAGAACAAATTAGTGTGCCAAGAGCAGAGCGCAGATTTGGCAATGACAGCGATGAATATCTACAAGCACAACTAGATATGTTTGAGTCTTCTGCGGCTCGCTCAGAGGCAGATGCTATTGCTTATGAAGGTAGACCAGAAGCTTCTCAGTTTGAGGCGAGAGCACAAGAGCAAAGAGCTTACGCACAACAGTTTAAAAATGAGCAAGGTATTCGTGAGCTAGAATCTAAGAATATAGATCTTACAGATCCGTATAGAATTATGAATACACTCTATACTGATAGCTTTCTTTACAAAGCAGTCACCACACCAGTCAAACGTTTGCTACAATCAAAATATCCGTCAGCAATTAAAGAAGCGACTGTGCGTAGTTTTGGAGACAGCGGCATTACTCTAGCTTTAAACTCTGTTGGCTTGGCTTCTCCGCAGTCAGTTGCCCAAAGGGCAGCGGTATCTAATGGCAAGTGGGTAAGAGCACATGACGAAATGATAAAGCTTTGGACAGCGGAAACTGGTGCAGCCAATATTAGTAGGCTTGATATTAATGTTACTGATATTGTTCGTCGTGCCTCTCGCTCCGAAAACACTTACAGAAAGTGGCTTACTACAGTTAGTGAAAAAAGAATTAAGAATATAGAAGATCTTACTGACAATGAGCGCAAGGCTATTGGAGTTATAAACAAATACTTTAAGGATGCTGGTGAGCGATTAGAAGACGTAGGGCTTATAGGTACAGCTAAAGGTGTGTCTCGTCGTATAGATAATCTTGAGGCAAAGATTGAAGACTTAAACTCACGATTAACTAGAGCGGAAAGAAAAAAAACTACTCGCGGTCAGTTTGAGGCTAATAGAATTAAAGGTGAACTAGATCGCTTAGGCGGCAAGCTTGCAGGAGAGCGTCAAACATTACAAGGCTTAGAGGAAGTTAAGATTAATCCCGCCAATGAGGATGTATTTTTTCCAAGGTTTTGGAGCCAATCTGCGGTTAAAAAGAATCGTAAAGAGTTTTCTGAAATTCTTTATGGCTGGTATAAGCAAAACCCATTTATTTATGAGTTTGACTCTAAGACATCTACATACGTTAAGACCGAACTATCTTCTGAGCCTTCTAAAATTCAAGAGCGCGTTGACTTAACAATAGATCGCATACTAGGCGAGCAAGACCCTACTAATGTAGATAATATTGGCTTTGGTGTCGGTCGCTCTAAGCACTTTCGTCATAGAGAATTAGATATACCTAATAAACTTGTAACTGACTTTATGGTTACTGATCCGCTTGCTGTAATGAAAACATATGCTACTCGTATTGAGCCGCGTTATGAGTATGCAAAAGCATTTGGTCAGGACGTTGATGGCGTTTTGTTTGATTTAGAATCAGAAATGATTGCTAAAGGTTTTTCTGAAAAAGACATAAACAAAATGCGTAGGGATTATCTACATATGTATGAGCGTACTGCTGGTGCAGTTATTAGGAATCCAGATAGCTTGAGCCAGAAGGCTGCGTTTATTCTTAGAGAGGCCGCTTCATTTAGTTATATGGGTTCTGCTGGTTTAGCTGCGCTCCCTGACTTTGGGCGCATTGTTATGGAGCATGATGCTGAGAATGTTATGAAAGGCATTCAAGCAATTATGGATAAAAACACAGTTAATCTAACAGCTAATGAAATTAGATATGCTGGTGAGGCTATAGATATTCTTCGTGGCTCTGCACATATGCGGCTTATGGAGGATCTTTCTAATAACGTAGATGCTAGTGACCTTCTTAGTAATGCCCGAAATGCTTTCTATATTATGAACGGGCTTGCTCCGATGACTGGTATAGCTAAACAACTAGCTGGTATTGTTGATGCACATACTATTATTGATTACTCGATTCGGTACACCGAGCTTACACCACAAGAGCTAACATGGCTGTCTCGCTACGGGATTAGCGCAGAGGATGCTAAGCAAATTGCTAATGCTCCTTGGCGCAAAACAGACAATGGTTTGTATATGGCTAATACAGATGAGTGGGTTGATAATCTTAGCTTTCCACAAACTGATGCTCGCATTGTAACTATAAATGAAGATGGCTCTCCTGTTGGTAAAACAAGAGGCGACAGATACATACCGGCTTACTACGATAAGAAAAAGAAAACTATTTTTGCAGATATAGATTACATTGAAGGCCCAATGTATCAAGATAAAGCTTGGACTAAACCAAGAGTTAAGGGTGTAAACCCGCTTCCAGAAGATGCTTTTCCAACACCTAAAGCATTTTCTAATTTTATTATGTTTCACGAAATTGCTCATACAAACTTTTTGCAAAAAGCTGGTGAAAGCAAAGCTCAGTATGAAAATAGAATTAACAAAATAGCTATGGAGCAACACAAAGCCCAGTCATCTATTAATGAAGAGACTGTATTAAAGTTTCGCACTGCACTTAATAGCGGTGTGTTGAATACAATTATGTCTGCTACTCCTGCTGATAAACCAATTATTACTGATGGTGTAGTTTATATTCCAGCGCACATAGGTAGATCATTTGGATTTAAAGAAGACGCAAAATTTAAAGGATACACTAGAATTGAAAACGGTTTTGTTGGTTTGCCGTTTCAGTTTTATAGCTACATGCTAGCTAACGTAAATAAAACTATAGGTGCATTAGCACAAGGGCAGATTAAAAATAGAATGCTAGGTATTACAGCGTCTATGGGGTTGGCTTATATGTCACTGGCTATTCGCACTCCTAGCTTTGCTTGGGAAGAAATGGGTTGGCGAGATAGATTTGTAAGAAGCTTTGATATGAGTGGTGTAATGGCACTCTACTCAGATATTCTTTACACTTCTTTGCATACCTCCTTAGCTCTTGGTGGGCCTAACATTACTAACGGTCTTATTTCTCCTAAGTTTCCACAGGAACCAAATGCCATTGATGCGCTAACTGGTGTTGCTGGTGCTGGGCCATCTTGGGCTGCTGATACTATTTCAGGAATGTATCAGTTTGCTAATGGTGAGTATGGAGAAGGCGGTAAGCAAGTAGTTAGAAACTTGCCATTTGCTAGAATGTGGTTCTTAAAGGATGACATTAATCAGATTACTAGAGCTTGGGCACAGTAATTTGTCTTAGATTATTTGTGCATTGTTCTTCTTAGCTTCTTTATGACACAAGAGGTAGGAGAGGTGACACATGGCAATAAATGTAGCAGATAACAATCCGCGTATAAATTACACAGCAACATCAGGACAAACTGTATTTACAGTTCCTTTTGAATTCTTTGCCAGCACTGATCTGACTGTATATGTAGATGGCTCGGTTTTGTCTGCATCTGCTTACACGGTTACAGGCGGCAACGGGTCAACTGGATCTATTACTACAGATAGCGGACAGACTGCTGGCGCAGAGATTGCTATCGTTAGAGATGTGCCGCTCGAGCGTACAACTGACCTTACATCTACTTACAGCGCATCTTCTTTAAATGACCAGCTAGATCGGCTTGTTACTCAGGTTGCTGACTTAGATGACCGAGTGTCGCGCTCTATATCTTTAAATGACTATGAAGTAGGTGTGTCGCTAGATCTTCCTGCCAAAGCCAGCCGTTTAGGTAAGACTGTTCAGTTTAATAGCACTACTGGTGCATTAGAGGTTGGGCCAAGTGGCGATGAGCTAACAAGCATTGCATCTATTGCGTCTGACATTACTTCGCTAAACGCCATTAAGACAAATATTACTAGCCTTTCTGGTTATACTACGGAAATCAATAATGTTGGCGACAATATTTCCAGCGTTACTTCAGTAAGTAGTGGCATATCTAGCGTTGGTTTAGTCGCTACAAATATTGCAGATGTAAACTCAGTCGCTGGATCTATATCAGATTTAAATGATGTTGCTGATAGTCTTGATCAGGTTGAGCTTGTTGCAGGATCAATTAGCAATGTAGATATTGTTGGCGCTGGGATTAGCAATGTAAATACTGCTGCTGGCAACATTTCTAATATTAATACTGTTGCTGGAATTTCATCCAATATTACTACTGTTGCTGGCATCACAAGTGCAATTAATACAGCTAACAGCAACGCAACAAACATTAATCTAGCCGCTACTAATATAGATGACATTAATGATGTTGCTAATGTTATTACGAAAGTAACTAGCGTTGCGGATAACATTGCTAATGTTAATACCGTTGCTCCGTCTGTTGGTTATTTATCTACAGTTGCTAACAACATTACTAACTTTAATATTATTGGCTCCAATATTAACTCAATTAATACAGTAGCTACAAACATTAGTGATGTAATTAGCGTAGCTAATGATCTGAACGAAGCCGTTTCTGAGGTTGTTACTGTAGCTGATGACTTAAATGAAGCGGTATCTGAGATTGATACTGTGGCTACAAATATTAGTGACGTTAATACTGTAGGCGGTATTAGTGCAAACGTTTCTACGGTTGCTGGAATTAGTTCAAACGTTACGACTGTTGCTGGGATTAGTTCTGATGTAACAACTGCGGCTGGCATTAGCGGTAACATTACTGCTGTTGCTGGTGATGCGGCAGATATAAATACAATCATTGCTAATCTTGCAAATATTAACTTGGTGGCCTCTAACATCAATGCTGGTGTAATTGATGGCATCTTTGACTATGGCGCTGTAAGTGATTCAGTGTCTTCATCTACTGATTACGGGAGCTTATAATGGCTACACAGGTACAACTTCGTCGCGGCACTGCTACAGAGAATAACTCGTTTACTGGCGCGCAAGGTGAGCTTACATTTGATACCACTAACAAACGAGTAAGGATTCATGATGGCGCAACTGCTGGTGGCTTTGAGCTAAAGACTGAAAACTCTAGCGGCGATACTTTATTTGCTGACAATGAAAAAGCCATCTTCGGCGCAGGGTCTGACCTACAGATTTACCATGATGGGTCTAATAGTTTTATTAAGGATTCTGGCACTGGTAACTTACTTATACAGAGTGACGCAAATACTGGCTTTCAAAATGCCTCTGGAACTGAGTGGAAAGTAGAGGCTCTTACAGATGGAGCCGTAAATATTTACTACAATGGTTCTCAGAAATTCGCCACCACCAGCACAGGTGTAGACATTACAGGCACAGCCGTAACGGACGGTCTAACCGTAGCTGGCAACGTGTTAATCGATGGCGGCACAATTAAGCTGGACGGGAATTATCCTGTTGGTACAAACAACGTGGCGTTGGGTGATGCTGCGTTAGATAGCATTACATCTGATGCGTTTAATAATATTGCAATAGGTGATGCGGCTTTAACGGCATTAACAGATGGAGACAACAACGTTGCTATTGGGCGTAGTGCTTTGACAAGCGCAACAACGGCTCTGGTAAATACAAGTGTTGGACATGAAACATTAGTATCTTTGACTACAGGTGGATTTAACACTGCATTAGGAGGATATGCCCTTAACGCAAACACCACCGCCGACAACAGCACAGCCGTTGGGTATCAGGCTGGGTATAATAATACGACTGGTTCTGCGATTGTTGCAGTTGGCAGGACGGCTCTTTTAAGTAACACCACAGGAAGCGCCAATACAGGTGTTGGCACAAATGCTTTGCAAAGCACGACAACGGGTAATTATAACACCGCTTTAGGGCAAAGCGCACTTGAAACCAACACCACCGCCAGTAACAACACTGCCGTTGGGTATCAGGCTGGGTATAGTAATACTACTGGAACGGCTAACGTGGCTGTTGGTGCGGCTGCACTTTACGATAACTCTACAGGCATTCGTATTACTGCAGTTGGCAGAGAGGCGTTAACAAACAACACTACAGGCAATCATAATACAGGTATTGGCTATCAGGCCATGCTCACTAATACCACAGGGAACTACAACGTATCTGTTGGTTATGAGAGCCTTAACTCCAACACCACCGCATCTTACAACACAGCGGTTGGGTATCAGGCTGGGTATGCTAATACAACAGGTGCATTAAATACGGCAGTGGGTTATCAGGCATTAGAAGATGCAACCACCGCATCTAATAATACAGCGGTGGGTACTCAAGCGTTAAATAAAAATACTACAGGTGCAGGTAACTCGGCGTTTGGTGAAGCAACTCTTTTTACAAATACCACGGGTAGCTATAATACAGCTTACGGCAGAACCGCATTATACTCCAACACCACCGCAAGTAACAACGTAGCTGTTGGTTATCAGGCTCTTTATGACAATACTACAGGCGCACAGAATACTGCTGTAGGCCAAGGTGCGGCATCAAATACTACTACTGCAAGTGGAAACTCTGTTTTAGGTTATGCTGCGCTGCAAGTTAATACAACTGGCGGCAACAATGTGGCAGTTGGACAGCAAGCATTGTATGGTAACACCACCGCAACTGGAAATAACGCAGTAGGGTATCAGGCTCTTTATACTAATACTACAGGTACGGGTAATAATGCTTTTGGTTATCAAGCACTATTGGCTTCAACAGGAAACAATAATACGGCTGTTGGACATAATGCAGGGGAAAACATAACGACAGGTAGTTCAAACACTGTCGTTGGCATAGGAACAATGGGGCCAAACGCACCAGCAGATGCCACAGGTTCAAATAACGTAGGTGTTGGCTATTATGCTTTGGGTAAAGCAACTACATCAGGAAACTCTGTAGGTATTGGTTATCAAGCTGGGTATAACACAACTACAGGCGGTAATAACGTGTCTGTTGGTTATCAAGCACTTAACCAAAACACCACCGCATCCTACAACACTGCCGTTGGTTATCAGGCTGGGTATAGTAATACTACTGGTACAAGAAATGTAACGGTTGGGCCTTTCAGTGGGTATTCTCTTACAACAGGATCAGGAAATACCTTTGTTGGAGCTTATGCTACAGGCGCAGGTGGGGCAGGAAGTACTATAACCACAGGTTCAAATAATACTATTATTGGTAAGTACAACGGCAACCAAGGCGGCTTGGACATCCGCACCTCAAGCAACAACATCGTGCTGTCGGATGGGGATGGTAATCCTTTCTACTGGGGCAGAGGTAGCGGAACGCACGTTTACAGTTCTGAAACAGGTGCGGCAACTGCCTTTGTTTCTGCAATTAACAGTACAAACACTAGCTCACAACTATTTAGAGGGTCTAATTCAG
>Ga0228672_1000401_pt1 | contig 22568 bp, 18 predicted proteins | sample 90DmetaG_FD_182788 | JGI IMG/M metagenome (GOLD analysis project Ga0228672, IMG submission 182788) | Seawater microbial communities from Monterey Bay, California, United States - 90D | ecosystem: Environmental > Aquatic > Marine > Coastal | place: USA: California | collected 2016-11-08 | reverse complement strand
CCTCCAGTTCATTCCCATTGATGAGCGGCTGAGACTGCTAAAAGCGATTCGCCGCGCAATGGTACCCGGAGGACTGCTCATCCTCTCTGAGAAGCTCACCATGGCTGATCCAGCCATGGACGCCCTCATGATCGATTTACATCACGACTTTAAGCGCAGCCAAGGCTACAGTGACCTCGAAATCGCGCAGAAACGCGACGCCATCGACAATGTTTTAATCCCTGAGACAGCCCAGATTCATACCGCGCGGCTCGCCGATGCCGGCTTTTCTCGATCGAGCATATGGTTTCAATGCTTAAATTTTGCCTCCTTTATTGCGATTGCGTGATTATCGATGGACGTGCCTACTGAGTTGTTAGCAGATATAGATGCCTTCACGGCGCGCTGGGACGACCCTAAGTTGTGCGCCTGGCTAGAGACGCTGCCCGAGCAGCTTGCACAGTCCATGTCAGAGAAGCGCTTTGGCGATCTGAAACGCTGGCGAGAAGCCCTCTCCTCGCTTCCTGACATTGCGCCGGAAGCAGTCAGTCTCAACGCTAATCAGGTCGGCGCATCAGGCAACCTATCGGAGCACACGCGTAAAGAGCTGGAGGGCGCGCTTCGTGGTTTACATCCCTGGCGCAAGGGACCCTTCTCACTATTTGGTGTCGACATCGATACCGAATGGCGGTCAGACTTCAAATGGGCCCGCCTCGCAGATGCCATAACACCGCTCCCAGGTCGCCGAGTACTGGATGTCGGATGCGGCAGTGGTTACCACTGCTGGCGCATGAGAGGCGCGGGCGCATCGGAGGTTATCGGTATCGACCCAACGCCTCTCTTTGTGCTGCAGTTCAAGGCGATTCAAAAATACATTAACGAGCCCGCTGTCCACGTTCTCCCGCTAACACTCGAGCAGTTGCCCACTAAACTACAGGCTTTCGATACCGTGTTTTCAATGGGCGTGCTTTATCATCGCCGATCTCCCATCGACCACCTGACCGACCTTCGCGATACCCTGGTGTCCGGCGGAGAGTTAGTTCTCGAGACGCTTGTGGTGGAAGGCGATGCGCATAGAGTCTTCGTTCCGCCTGGGCGCTATGCAAGGATGGGCAACGTCTGGTTTCTACCGAGCCCTAAAGCCCTAATGGCTTGGCTTTCAAAGGTGGGTTTCGAGGACATAAAATTAGTCGATGTCAGCGCAACATCAGAGGAAGAGCAACGTTCTACAGATTGGATGACCTTCCACTCTTTAGCCAACTTCTTAGACCCAACGGATCACACTAAAACCATTGAAGGCCACCCAGCACCTCGCCGCGCCATTATTACGGCCCGCCTCGCTTAGTCTCAGTCGTCTGAAGAACCACCCGATGTGATCGCTGAGCTCATGGGGAAAGTAGCGATTTTGCCTGACTCACCGCCCTCACTGATCTTTGCCGCACCCTGCTTCTCGACTTCGTCAATCCGGATAATAGACTGCATGGGAATATAACTGCGCTTGACCCCCGCGAACTCAGATTTGAGCTTCTCCTCGCCTGGGTCAACAAGGATCGCGGATCGCTCACCAAACAGCATTTCCTCGATTTCTACAAAGCCCCACATATCGCTCTGATAAATGTGCTTCGCAAAGACTTCGAAGATTTGCTTCCCATTGTGAAAAATAATTTTATACACAGGCTGATTCGACATGCTGTTTGAGGTGTTTAGTGTGAGGCGCGCGATGCTACCACTTTTGCCAAAATTCGAAAGGGCTAGCGCCACGCCATTTCACAGTTAGACGGGTATAATAGCCGATTCCCGACACATCGAGCATAAGTCTGTGAGCACAACAACACGATCGAAAGTCTTTATCCAGACCCATGGTTGCCAAATGAATGAATACGACTCTGCGCGAATGGGCGACTTATTGCGCGAGAGCCACGGCATGGAGCGAACGGATAACGCAGAAGAGGCCGATGTGCTTTTGCTGAATACCTGCAGCATTCGTGAAAAAGCGCAGGAAAAAGTGTTTCATCAACTCGGCCGCTGGAAATCCATAAAAGCTAAGCGCCCCGATGTGGTGATTGGTGTCGGCGGCTGCGTCGCTAGCCAGGAGGGCGAGGCCATCAGCGAGCGAGCGCCCTACGTCGACTTAATATTTGGCCCTCAGACACTCCATCGACTGCCTGAGATGCTCGAAACGCGCAGTGAGAAAGACAGTGCTGTGGTCGATATTTCGTTCCCAGAGATAGAAAAGTTCGATCGGCTACCTCAGCCTTCAAGCGACAGCGCAACAGCATTCGTATCGATCATGGAGGGGTGCAGTAAGTACTGTACATTTTGCGTCGTCCCTTACACACGAGGCGAAGAGGTATCGCGCCCAGTGGATGATGTCATTGCCGAAGTTGCACACCTCGCATCGTCTGGGGTGAAAGAGGTCAATCTCTTGGGTCAAAACGTTAATGCTTATCGCGGGGAGAACCATCTTGGAGAGATCGTAGACTTTGCCGAGCTACTTGGGCTGGTCAATTTAGTCCCCGGTGTAGAGCGCATTCGCTACACCACGTCACACCCTGTGGAATTCAGCGAGGCATTAATAGAAGCGTACCGCGATATCCCCGCGCTGGTTGACCATCTTCACCTGCCCGTACAAAGCGGCTCAGACCGTATTTTGATGGCGATGAAGCGAGGCCATACCGCGATAGAGTACAAGTCAAAGATACGCGCACTGCGAAAGATTCGTCCTAACATATCGTTGTCTTCGGACTTCATCATTGGATTCCCAGGGGAGACGGAGCAAGACTTCCACGCCACGATGAAGCTCATTGAAGAAGTGGGTTTCGATACATCCTTCAGCTTTATATACAGTGCTAGGCCCGGCACTCCAGCGTCTGATCTGCAGGACGAGACACCGGAGGACGTTAAAAAGAAACGATTGCACCTCCTACAAAGCCGCATCAATCAGCAAGCGATGGAAATAAGTCGGCGTATGGTCGGAACGACTCAACGGATTCTCGTGACGGGCGTATCGAAGAAAGACCCTGGCCGGCTAGCGGGACGAACTGAAAACAACCGTGTGGTCAACTTTACCAGTCTTGACCATGACTTAATCGGCGAGTTCGCGACAGTCGATATTGTCGACGCGCTTCCAAACTCGCTTCACGGCGTGCTTGTGAGTTGACATGCGTCCCAAGCTCTGTATCTTCACTCAGCCATACGTTATATGAGCGGCCAAACAGTCCTTGGACATTGACCCGATACCTCCCGAGCCCGACAGTCGGGAGGACATAGTATCCTCCTCTTTCACGCTTGAACCTGAGAACGCGAAGCATGTGGCACTGCTTTGCGGGCACCTCAACACCCATTTCAAACTGATTGAAGATCGGCTTCGCGTTTCGATTAGTAATCGCGGAAACCAGATAAAGATCGGCGGGCCTTCTGCTGCCTGCGAGTCTGGGGAACGCCTCATTAGAAAACTCTACCTCGATGTCACTAAGGGCATTCGCTTGAGCCCTGAGGCCATCCACCTGCAGTTACAACAAGCTGATCTCGAACTGCTAAAAGGTCAGGAAGAGACGAATGAGTCTGTTCTCATAAAAAGCATAAAGACCAAGCGCGGCACGGTTAAGCCGCGCGGTCATAGTCAGATCAGTTACGTTAAAGACATACAGCGTTACGATCTGAATTTCGGCGTCGGTCCAGCAGGAACAGGTAAAACATACCTGGCTGTAGCGTGTGCCGTACAGGCGCTTCTTGATGAAGACGTGAAGCGTATCCTGCTTGTTCGCCCCGCCGTAGAAGCAGGTGAACGTTTGGGCTTTTTACCCGGCGACCTGACACAAAAGGTCGATCCTTACCTGCGACCGCTTTACGACGCACTCTACGAAATGCTCGGTTTTGAAACGGTCGGAAAGTACATAGAGCGAAATATTATCGAAGTGGCGCCACTGGCTTTTATGCGCGGCCGCACGCTCAACAACGCGTTTATCATTCTTGATGAGGCACAAAATACCACTCGCGAGCAAATGAAGATGTTTCTGACTCGCTTAGGTTTCGGGTCAACGGCAGTCATTACAGGAGACGCAACTCAAATTGATTTACCCCGTGGACAACCCTCCGGCTTGGTTCATGCAACGCAGGTTCTAGATGGCGTCGATGGTGTCTCCTTTACATGGTTCAATAAAAAAGATGTGGTCCGCCATCCCTTGGTTCAGCGCGTCGTTAACGCTTACGAAGAGCACGATGAGATCATGGGAAATAACGCTCAGGAGCAGCACTAATGAAGCTCTCTGTACATCTCGACTGCAACCAAAACGAGGCGCCTGAGCAACAAGCATTCGAAAAGTGGGTCGCTACCGCACTGTCGGGCGATCACGTTCATTGGCGACCTACAGAGGCAGCTGAAGTCAGTATTCAGGTGGTCGATACCGATGAGATGATCCGTTTTAACCACCAGTATCGGGGTAAAAATACCGACACTAACGTTCTGTCGTTTCCTGTTGATTCGGAGATGCAAAAAAGAACAGGCCTGCTCGGTGACCTGATTATTTGTGGTGAGGTTGTCGCTCGCGAAGCGCGTGAGCAGTCAAAGTTGGCTCAGCATCATTGGGCGCACATGACGATTCATGGAACCCTCCACTTACTGGGCTACGACCACATCGCGGATGAAGACGCCGACGTGATGGAGGCGCTTGAAATAGGCTATCTGGCACAGCTATCAATTCCCAACCCCTACAACGCTTCTGAAACCAACATCTGATGAATAGTAACGACACACGTAATAACGAAACTGAAGAGCGCTCCTGGCTGGATCGGCTGACTCAGATGGTCACCGGGACTCCCTACACACGTGCTGACCTAGAAGGGTTGTTGCAATTAGCCGTGGACAACGAAGTTATCGATGATGATGCGCGAAATATTATGGAAGGCGCTCTCACTGTCGGGGAGATGCAAGCCCGAGACGCGATGATTCCGCGGGCACAAATGATTGTTATTCGCGAAGGTGCAACCCTCGATGAAGTATTGCCGCAAATTATTCATACGGGCCACTCACGCTACCCGGTAGTGGGTGAGGGAACCGACGACGTGCAGGGAATCCTCCTCGCCAAAGACTTATTACCTTTCGTACTAAACCCCAACACTGAGTTTGATATTGCGGCGCTGCTTCGCCCGGCCGTTATTGTTCCGGAGAGCAAGCGACTAAATGTGCTACTCAGAGAGTTTCGTCAGGCACGTAACCACATGGCCATTGTTATCGATGAATACGGTGGTGTCGCTGGCCTTGTCACCATTGAAGACGTGCTCGAAGAGATCGTTGGTGAAATTGAGGATGAGACCGACTCAGATGAAGAGGTTCAAATTCGCAAGCTCACTGAGGATAGTTTTTTTGTCCAAGCCTTAACCCCTGTAGAGGAGTTCAATGAGGCATTTGGCGTCGATTTCAGTGACGAGGAATTCGACACTATTGGTGGCCTCGTTCTTCAAGCCTTTGGTCGCCTACCTACACGCAACGAAACCGTCACCTTTGAAGGCCTTGAGTTTCGCGTCATTAACGCAGATCAGCGCAAACTGAACAGTCTGCGCGTGACCATAATGAACGAGCGTTAACGAAGGGTGCGCTGGAGTAAAGTACGGCGCGCAACCTACAGCCTCTCAGCGGGGCTAATTTTCACGTTGGGTCTTGCGCCCTTTGACCTCAAAATAGCTTCCCTGCTCAGCCTCGCCATGCTTTACGGAGCCCTGGTTAATCAAACGGCCAAAGAGGGTGCGTTAATGGGATGGCTTTACGGCGCTGGGTTCTTTGGTGCGGGCGTGTCTTGGGTTTTTGTGAGCATTCATGTTTACGGCGGTGCACCAACCTCGCTCGCCATACTGCTGACCTTTATTTTCTGTGGCGGACTTGCCGTACTGCCCGCCATACAGGCCGCTATTTTCTGCCACTTACAGCCGAGGAACGTCCTTCAGCGAGGTCTCTTTTTTGCCGGCTTATGGGTTACCTTTGAGTGGGTTAGAACTTGGCTCTTGACTGGCTTTCCTTGGTTGTTCGCTGGCTATGCCAGTATTGATACGCCACTCGCAGGATGGGCGCCTGTTTTAGGTGTATTGGGTGTTTCCTTACTCATTGCGCTCAGTGCTGCAGGGTTAGCCGAAATCTTTTTCACTCGAGATCGACGCACAGCCTTCATCTGGATTTCTTGGTCTTTCTCGCTATTGCTCGTTGGCACGCTACTGGAACAAATAAACTGGACAACCAGTACGGGCAACAAGGCGAAGGCTGTCGTTTACCAGCCTAACACCTCACTATTCGATAAGTGGGACCCCAACAATACACAGGCAATTCTCGAGGATTACCTGGCACATGCCCAATTTCACACGCCCGACACAGATTTACTTATTTGGCCAGAAGGCGCGCTGCCCTTCTACTTGGATCAAGCGCCGAATTACATCGCACGTCTGAACGAGCTTGGTGTAGCCAATGACGCGTCCATTGTGCTGGGCGTTGCAACCCGAGAGGGATCGCAGCGCTTTAACAGCATCGTGACGCTTGGCAATGTGACAGATGAATATCGAAAGCAAAAACTCGTCCCATTTGGTGAGTTTGTACCCCTCGAATCACAACTGAGAGGGCTAATCGGCTTTTTTGATCTGCCAATGTCTAATTTTTCACGTGGCGGCAAAGACCAAGGTAGTCTGCTGACGGGCATCGGTGAACTCGCGCCCTTTATCTGTTACGAAGTGGTCTATCCGGACTTTGTTGCAAAGCGTTCGAGGACCAGTCAAATACTTGTCACCATCTCCAATGACGCCTGGTTTGGAACCAGCCATGGACCTCATCAACATTTTCAAATGGTCCGCTTCCGCTCACTTGAACTGCAAAAACCAACAATTCGCGGTGCCAACAACGGAATCACTGCAGTCGTCTTGCCCTCGGGCGAAGTAGAGAAGGCACTCCCACAGTTCGAGAAAGGTAATCTGATTCTGAGTGTTGAGCCGCACGAGGGCCTCACCCCGTTTGCTCGCTGGGGGAGCGGTCCTGTGATCCTAGTAAGTCTTCTGCTTTCTCTGCCTAGCATCACAAGTACTGCAGCAAGCGTTGTCAGAAAAATTGGCATAAAAGCTCAGCGCTAATCGCCTCTATCCTGATAGACTACGGTCGCAATCATAATCACCTACGTCTGCGTCAAATTAATGAATCCAAGCGAATACCAACCAGAGATCCTCGAGACCGAGATTCAGTCATCGTGGCTGACCGAAAAAGCCTTTTCAGTAGACGTCGACACGAGTCGTGACAAGTTTTACTGCTTAGCGATGTTTCCCTACCCCAGCGGAAAACTCCACATGGGCCACGTACGCAATTACACGATTGCCGATGTCATTGCGCGTTATCAGCGCATGATGGGGAAGAACGTACTGCAGCCCATGGGTTGGGATGCATTTGGATTACCCGCCGAAAACGCAGCGATTCAAAAAAAGGTCGCACCGGCCGCTTGGACCAAGAGCAACATCGCAGAGATGCGACGGCAACTTCAACGGCTGGGTTTTGCCTACGATTGGGATCGTGAATTAGCTACGTGTACGCCCGAATACTATCGGTGGGAACAATGGTTTTTCACACGACTTTATGAAAAGGGTCTCGTCTACAAGAAAATGGCTACGGTCAACTGGGATCCTGTCGATCAAACAGTGCTGGCAAATGAGCAAGTGATCGACGGTCGCGGATGGCGATCAGGCGCAGAGGTTGAGCGCAGAGAGATCCCTCAATGGTTTATTCGCATCACCGATTACGCCGAAGAATTATTGGACAACCTCGACAAACTGGAGGGTTGGCCTGAGCCTGTTCGACTCATGCAGCGCAACTGGATTGGCAAGAGTCGCGGGGTCGAGTTGAGCTTCGAACTCGATACGCCGATTGCAGGGCTGGATAAGATCGACGTATACACAACCCGCCCCGATACCCTCTTTGGCGTGAGCTATGTCAGCCTTGCAGCGGAGCACCCCATCAGCCTTGCGCTTGGTAAAGATAATCCGGCACTTGAGACCTTTATTGGCGACTGCAAGAAAGCCTCTGTTGCCGCAGCTGATATGGCGCGCGCAGAAAAGCTCGGTATGGATACGGGAATACGTGCGCGCCACCCACTGACAGGGGAAGCGATCCCCGTCTGGATCGCAAACTATGTATTGATGGACTACGGTTCGGGCGCCGTCATGGCTGTTCCAGCGCATGATGAACGAGACTGGGAATTTGCTCAGCAATACGCGTTACCGCTTATTAGCGTGATCAATGACGAAAGCGGACAACCCGCTGATGTAACGACCGCGGCCTATATTGAGCGCGGAACGCTGACCAATTCGGGCACTTACGATGGCCTCGCCTTCGAAGACGCCTTCGAAAAAATAGCCAGCGCGCTCGAAGAAAAGTCATTGGGCAAAGTGACCACACAATATCGTTTACGTGATTGGGGTGTGTCTCGGCAACGTTATTGGGGTACGCCGATCCCCATGTTGAATCTCGAAGGCGGGGGTGAAGTACCCATTCCCGCAGACCGGCTGCCCTCGCTTCTCCCGGAAGATGTCGTCATGGATGGCGTGGCGTCACCCATAAAGACCGATCCCAACTGGCGTAAATTTGAGATCGACGGCGCCACATGCGAACGTGAAACTGACACCTTCGATACTTTTATGCAGTCATCCTGGTACTACGCGCGATTTACCTGCCCTGACTATGATCAAGGAATGCTGGACTCAGACGCCGCTAATTACTGGCTTCCCGTAGATCAGTATGTCGGCGGTATTGAGCACGCGATATTGCACCTTCTTTACGCTCGCTTCTTTCACAAGCTTATGCGCGATGAGGGGCTGCTCACTTCTGACGAGCCCTTCGAGCGTTTGTTAACACAAGGCATGGTGCTCAAAGACGGCGCGAAGATGTCAAAATCAAAGGGAAACACCGTCGATCCCCAGGAGCTCATAGATCGCTACGGTGCAGATACCGTCAGGCTATTTAGCATGTTCGCGGCGCCACCCGAGCAGTCGCTTGAGTGGTCGGATGCTGGTGTGGACGGCTCTCATCGCTTTCTAAAGCGCTTGTGGCGCTTAGTGCAAGAAGCTGAGTCTGGCCCCACCCAAAGCTTTGAAGTGGCGACGCTCGATAAGGCGCAGAAGGCCCTGCGTCGAAAAACACACGAAACGATAGCCAAAGTCAGCGATGACTATGGACGACGACAAACGTTTAACACAGCTGTCGCTGCAGTGATGGAGCTCTGTAACGAAGTGAGCCGACACGATGGACAAGCTGCTCAAGACGCGACGGTGATACACGAGGCGTTATCTGCCGCCGTCTTGTTGTTGGCGCCGATTGTTCCGCACATTAGCCAAGCGCTTTATCAGACATTAACAGGTGAGCACCTGCTTGATGCGACGTGGCCAGTGGTTGATGAGTCGGCACTGACTCGAGATGAAATAGACATCGTGGTGCAGGTGAATGGCAAGGTCAGAGCCAAAATCGCTGTTGCCGCCGATGCAGACAAAGACGCGGTACAGGAACTAGCGTTAGCTCATGAGAATGTCCAACGTTTCACAGAGGGCGTCAGCATCAGGAAAATCATTGTTGTTCCCGGAAAGCTTGTCAATGTGGTTGCTAACTAGGTTCCCTCTGCGAGGCAGAGCGTTAGCAGGTATGCTGCTTGCGCTCATGCTAACAAGCTGTGGCTTCGAGCTGCGCGGCCAAAATGCGCGCGCTGAGACCCTTGGGCTATATCCTATTTCTGTTGTCAGCTCTGCACCGAATAGCGAATTTGCATCGCATCTACGTACATCACTAATCAGACTAGGCGCGCGCGTCGTTAGCCCATCTGAGGCGACGCTCATTTTGCACGTGGGCACAGAGCGCTTTGAACAAAGAAATCTGTCACTGACCGCTAGAGCACGTGCTGCAGAGCTCGAAATTAGAGCAAGCGCTACATTTTCGCTGCAGCTGGGCGAGCGCTGGCTAGTCGAAGGTGAAACCCTCACGGTGGTGGATCAAATGCTAAACGATCCTCTCAATGTGGTCGGTAAAACGGAGGAGCTAAGACTTCTGCAGGCTGAGCTTCGGACAACCTTGGTTGAGGCGCTAACGCGCCGCATTGATTACAGACTCGCGGCCGATAATGCAGATAAGGCCTGAGCAGCTCGACCAATTCTTAAGGCAAGGCTTATCGTCTTGTTACCTTGTCACAGGTGCCGAACCCCTGATCGTTCAAGAATGCGCAGATGCCATTCGCGTTGCAGCAAGAGGCCAAGGCTGTATCGACCGCGAGCGCTTCGATACAACCGATAAAGCTGCTTGGCAAAATCTATTGCAAAGTGCGAGCGCCATGTCGCTGTTCTCGGATCGTAAATTAATCGAGGTTCAAGTTGAGAGCGGCAAGCCAGGCACCGAGGGCAGTAAAGCCATTCAGGAATATCTTGCGATGGAGTCAGATGATGTCCTACTCATCGTCGCCGGAAAAATTGATAAGCAATCTCAACGCGCTAAATGGTATACCGCATTAGATCAGCGTGGAGCCATTATCACCGTATGGCCCGTGGGACGCCGTGAAATGCCGTCATGGATTCAGACGCGACTCAAGCTACGCGGTATGTCGGCCGATCGCGACGCAGTCGCCCTATTGTCCGAGCGAGTCGAGGGAAATCTACTCGCAGCTGCACAGGAAATCGAAAAGCTGAGTCTCCTTGCCAGTGACGATCACTTATCGGTTGAACACGTTGCTGAATCGGTGGGCGATAGCGCTCGCTATAACACATTTGGCATGGTCGATACGGCTCTGTCCGGCGATGCACGCGGTGCCCTAAGAGCACTGAGAGGACTGCAAGCCGAGGGCAACGCCGCCCCCGTCATCTTATGGCCGGTTTCGAAAGAGTTAAGGCTACTCATCGATGCGGAATCTGCCGTGCGAAAAGGAACGTCACCCGCCAATGCCCTCGACCGTTTAGGCGTCTGGCGCAGTCGAATAAATCTATTGCAATCAGCGCTGGCAAGGCACAACAGAGAGTCTCTTGAAGCCTGTTTATCACTCAACTTTGCGGCGGATGGAAGCGCCAAAGGCTATATGCCTGGTAACTGCTGGGACTATCTTGAGTCGCTCATTGTGACCTTGGCTACCGGCACATCTTCGGTCATGCCCCGACGCCGCTGATAGAGTCCTATAAGACTGAAAATCCCGAAAAAAGCAGCAAGGGCGAAAGCAACAACAAAACCCAACCACTCCGCCACGGCACCGTGAATTGCTGCACCCACAGCAGGGGCTGCCATCATGGTCATCGACCATAAGCTCATGACGCGGCCATGATACGGCGGATCGATGACTAGCTGCGCCAGAGTCTGACATGCAGTTCCCGCCAGCGTTGTCGATAAACTCAGCAAACCCACTAAAACAAATAGACTTGATAGATGCGTTATCCAGAAAAGATTAGAGAGCAAACCCGCGGCAAAAAGCATGGCTATTACGCTCATATTATATAAGTACCGAATATCAGCCCTAAGACGGCTCATGAGAAAGCCACCCAAAACAGCCCCACCTCCCGCGGCCGCGGTCAGCCAAGCCAGCTCCGCGGCACCACCGGCGATGAGGCGCCCAGATACCGCTGGTAAGAGCTCGATAAAACTGCGCCCTAGAAACCCATTGATCGATGTCAGCGCGAGAATAATGACAAGTGGGGCAGCGCTGAAGACATAGCGGAGTCCGTCGACAAACTCGCTGTTTACGCTGCCATGTACTCGTTTTTGACGTGTCCCCACGCCACCTAGGGAGTTTAGGATAAAACCCGAGGCTGCAAATATGAGGACAGGCGTTGACCATGCCCACGTAGCACCGGCGCGTGCAATAACGGTCGCGCAAATAGCCGGACCTAAAATACGAGCAATGTTAAATGACATGGCGGTCAGCCCGACTGCACTGGGAAGCGCCTCGCGCGGCACTAACAGCGGTACCAGAGCGAGACGCATAGGGCTATGCATTGCCGATACGGAGCCCAGTGCCGTAGCAAGAATCAGTAGCACCGATAAGTTAAGCATCCCGAAATAGGTGGCCAGCGCACCACTCATGGCAATCGCTCCATGAATGAGCATTGACCATATCAAGCCGTATCGGGGGTTTACGCGATCTGACTGAACACCAAAATAAGGCGATAGCAGGAGCGCCGGCGCAAGCATGAGGGCGCTTACAATTCCCACCCACAGTGCCGACTGTGTCAGCTCCCAAGCGTTCCATCCGAGGAGGAAACGCAACATCCAACTACCCAAGCCTGAACACCAACTGGCTGGGTAATAGCGTCTAAAGCGCGGCTCATTTAACGCAGAATGCTTCACCTGTCGCTTTTCACGACACACAAATGGCGCCTCTCTTGCTTTTCAGCCGCAATGGAACTACTGTTTATTTATACAGTATTTTTACTGGTGCTTTTCCGAAAAGCATCACATCTACTTTGCGGAGCTCATCATGACCTATTCCATCGAACAGATCATTAATCGCCCTGACACCTGGCAGGGCATCGATAACCACACAAATTCTCGCGTTATCTTAACCACCAAACCTACCAATACAGATTGGCATAATAGGCAGAGTGTACCAACGGGTTTTGCATCTCTCGATGAAGAATTACAACTAAATGGCTGGCCAAAGCATGGCGCTGTCGAGGTTTTAAGCGATCACGACGGCACTGAGAACATGGGTTTATTTCTACCAACCATGGAGCGACTTTCCAGTGAAAAACGCTGGCAAGCATTTATTAATTCGCCACACACACCGTATGCACCCTTGTTACGCGCGCACAACATTCCCTCAGAACAGATACTGATGGTTCACCCCAAACACCGGGATGAAACGTTGTGGGCAGCAGAGCAAGCTGTTCGGAGTACAACTTGCAGCACCGTTTTTGTGTGGTTAGGGAGCACTCACTATCGTTATGCTGAAATACGAAAGCTACAACTCGCAGCTGCGAGTACCGATACGCTGCTGTTCTTATTTAGGTCAAGTGATGCGCTAACCGATGCTACCCCCGTCTCGCTTAGACTGCATATCAATGCGTATCGTGAAGTTACCGTCGTTAAGCAGCGTGGCGGCAAGCGCGAAGTTGAAATACAGCTACCTGAAAACCACCTTCTAAAGATCAAGACAGTGCAATCTCATAGCAAAGCCGTAGCGACTAAGACCGGCACATTCCTAACCCCTGTCGCTTAGGGTATCTCTTTACTTTCCCCTCCCCGGGCTCGGCTCCCCTCCGAGCTTCCGGGGCAACCTTCTTCTGATATCACCGCGATAGGCAAATACTCTTTTACGACATCAAAACAGTCATCGCCTGCGTTATGCTTGATGCATACCTTAAAGCAGCAATCTGATGCCGGACTTACCTATCAGCCTAGACATTCTGTATGTCCTAGTCACAACCAGCTTTATTGCGTCATTATTGACCGCATCGGTGGGTATCGGGGGCGGCACACTCGTTTTAGCTGTACTGGTCGTTACCGTCCCCATTACAGCGGTCGTACCCCTGCATAGTGTCGTTCAGCTTGGATCAAACTCCGGCAGAACGGTCATGACACGACATCACATATCAAGACGACTTTTCTGGCCACTGGTTATTGGTGCTTTTATTGGCACCCTGCTCGCCGCACCACTTTCCGCGTTCTGGTTAACGGACATGCAATTAACGCTGCTCCTCGCCACCTTTACCCTTGTTGTTACCTGGGTCCCGATCCCGGCTGTAAAAACACATAGCACGCGCCGCAACTTGGTTTTTAGTACAACGGTAAGCTTCGTGGGTGTTTTTGTGAGCGCCACCGGCCCCTTGATTGCTGCCTTTCTTAGACATCAAGCAGCAGATCGAAAAGAGCTCGTGGCGACGATGGCGGCCAGTGTATCTACCATGAACTTTCTTCGGATCGTTCTCTTTAGCACTCTAGGATTCACTTGGAGCGAGTGGCTACTCCCCCTCGCTCTAATGATTGCTGCGGGCTTTGGTGGAACGATCATAGGCCTTCAGCTTCTCGGTCGACTCCCCGAACAGTTATTTCAAACTCTTCTTAAACTTCTTTTGACCGTGCTGGCTCTATTGATGATTGTTCGAGCTCTTTAACCCAACCCAAAAACAGTGCCTGTTTAAACACAGGGAGCGCTATGTCTCTGTCAGTTGGGAAGCCACCATTGCATCGATATTATCCGCCAACTTACTCAGTGGTACCGGTCCGCTCCCCAATACGGTGTCATGAAACAACCGTATATCGAATTGATCACCGAGACGCTCTTTGGCACCCTCGCGCAGTTCAACAATACGCAGCTTCCCAATCATGTAAGCCGTGGCCTGACCCGGCATCGCAATGTAACGCTCGATCGCTTTTATGCAGTCATACTCAGCGTTCGGCGTATTCTCGAGAAGATAGTCGATGGCCTCTTCACGGCTCCAACGCTTGTTATGTATACCTGTATCCACCACCAGTCGCGCCGCGCGCCATAGCTCCATGGCGAGCTGTCCAAACCGTGAATAGGGGTCCTCATAGAACCCCATCTCATAGGCGAGCTGCTCCGTGTAAAGACCCCACCCTTCAGAAAACGCGGTAAAGCTCAAGTAACGCTGAATATCGGGAACACCTTTCAGCTCAGCCGTAATAGCCCGTTGCAGGTGGTGTCCAGGCAAACCTTCATGAAACGCCAATGCCTCTAGATCTGTTTTTGGCATGGCGCTCATGTCGTAAAGATTGGCGTAAAAGATACCCGGCCGAGAACCATCGGGTGGCGGGCTTTGATAAAACGCTTTCCCCGCATTTCGCTCGCGGAACGGCTCAACACGCTTAACGATCAACTCAGCTTTTGGTAGCACACCGAAATAATCAGGTAGCTTCTTCTCCATCCGAGAGAGTGCGTTACGCGCACTCGTTAAGTAAGCCTTTCTCCCTTCATCGGTATTCGGAAAACGTAGCGACTGATTCTCGCGAACAAATACGAAAAACGCTTGCAGACTGCCCTCGAAGTTAACCTGCGCCATGATCTCCCGCATTTGATCATGGATACGCGCAATATTATTGAGACCGAGCTGATGCACCTCATCCGCTGTAAGGTCTGTTGTTGTATACCACTGCAACAACCGCTGATAGAACGCGTCGCCATCAGGTAGACGCCATACCCCATCATTGGATGAGGCTGATTCACTCTGCTTCTCGATCACACTGATGAATCGTTGGTAGGCTGGTTTGAAGGCATCAATGAGCGCAGCTCTGCCAGCATTAACAAGTCGAGCAGTTTCATCTTCCGGCAAATCGAGTGCCGTTACTTTCTTTTGAAAATCTGCCCAAACGGGTGACACCGCTGCAGAATCATCAAACGGCTGACCGCTGATCACATTGTTGGAGGACTCCAGAATCGCCGGATACATCCAGTCAACCAGATAAAATCCTTTCTCGGCACGCAACTCAAGCTGTTCAATGACATCCCCTAAGTACCCCTCCACATTCTCAATACGATCGATGTAGGCCTCAGCATCGCTCAAGTCAGTAACTCGGTGAATGTTGATAAGCGAGCTTGGAATTCGGGTATGCGCACCGCTAAATTGGTGCAGCGCGTAGCGGTGATGACGAAAATCATCCATCGCGAGTGAGCGCTCCAATGACATACGGTAGAGGTCGAGGGAGAGCTTCCCTGCATTGGGTAACGCGGCCCTGTCAAACCTGGCTAGATCAAGTAACCCTTGCTCCATACGCAAGCGCTCTTCATCGTTAAATGCTTCCGACTGAGGATTCCACTCACCGTGACGATCCTTGATACCCAAATAGCTAGCGGTAAAAGGCTGCCGCGAGAGATTGTCGGCAAAGACGTCAGCGAGATAGGCATTTAACTGTTCATGCTCCGAAAGTTCCGCATCGGCTTCCTTGCCAGCACTGTTCTGATCAATCTGTGAAACAGTAACCCCTTTCGATTGCATAGAGCCGGTCTCGCCGCAGCCCGCCAAAGAAATACTGAAAACGCTAGCAGTGATGAAGAGCAGAATAGTTCGATTCATTAGGATTACCCATATGAGAAAAAATAAAGCGCGATGATAGCCCAGTTAATACCGTAACTCGGAGCTTCGTTTGTGCTTGCCTGAACAAGGCACGAACCTTAAGGTCTACGCACAAGAAGTGGAGAATAAATTGTGTCGCAGGGACCTATATCAACCGATGCACAGATGCATCTTGACCAGATCAAAGCAGAGACGCTTGATGTCGCTCGCACGCGCGCAAAAGAAAAGCGTCACAGTAAAGGTTACCGAACAGCAAGAGAGAATTTGCTGGACCTGATCGATGACAGTAGCTTCGTTGAGTACGGCCAGCTAGCCGTTGCTGCGCAGCGCGATCGTCGCGATCCATCCACCCTTCGCGTTGATACCGCCGCTGACGGCGTCATAACAGGTACCGCCACGATTAACGCCACGCTTTTACCTGATGAGCGGGCTGACGTAGCCGTCGCAATTTACGACTACAGCGTGCTTGCCGGAACACAAGGCTTCTTTCACCACAACAAGCTCGACCGTATTTTTGAAATTGCCGAGCGAGAGCGGCTGCCGTTTGTGATGTATACCGAGGGCGGCGGTGGACGCCCGGGTGACACTGACGTAAAGGTAAATATTGCTGGCCTCAACAGTACATCCTTCAGTCGTTGGGCTGGCCTTACGGGAAAAGTACCGCGCATCACCGTTAACAATGGCTATTGCTTCGCAGGTAATGCGGCTCTCTTTGGAGCCGGTGATGTTCGCATTGCCACAAAGAGCTCCTCCATTGGCATGGCCGGACCTGCCATGATTGAGGGTGGTGGTCTTGGCGTATTTCATCCTGATGAAATCGGCCCAGTGAATACGCTATGTAATGTGGGCGCCATCGACCTATTGGCGGAAGATGAGGCGCATGCAACCGCACTTGCTAAGTGGACATTAAGTTATGCCCAGGGAGTCACCTCGCCAGGAGTCGCGGCTGATCAAACTGCGCTGAGAACGTGCCTTCCCGAGAACCGGCGGATGGCCTATGACGTCCGGAAAATAATGGGTGTCTTATTCGATCAGCAATCGGTTCTTGAGTTACGTCCCGTCTACGGTCGTGCAGTGGTAACGGCACTTGCACGCATCGAAGGACATCCGGTCGTTGTTATTGCCAGCGACTGCCGACACTTGGGTGGGGCCATTGATGTCGATGCTGCGCGTAAAGCGAGTGACATGATGGAGTTAGCGAAGCGCTGGCAGTTACCGATCGTCTCACTTGTTGACACGCCCGGCTTCATGGTTGGCCCAGAAAGTGAGGCCATGGGCGCAGCAAAGGTCATGCCTGAGCTCTTTAATACGGCAGCCAGCGTCACGACACCATGGGTGGGTCTATTCCTCCGACGCGGTTATGGCTTAGGTGCAATGGCCCTCGTTGGTGGCTCCTTCGAATTCCCAACACTTACAGCGAGCTGGCCACAAGGCGAGTTTGGCGGCATGGGTCTTGAAGGTGCTGTTCGACTGGGCTTTAAGAAGGAGCTCGAAGCAACACCCGAAGGTGAAGCCCGCGATGCCCTGTATGAAAAACTCGTCGCGGAGATGTATCAAAAAGGCCGTGCCACTGAAGCGGCGGCCTACCTCGAGATCGATATGGTCATAGACCCCGCGGAAAGTCGTTCCGTGATCTTGCGAGGCCTTGGCGTGTAAGGCCCTGGGTTGCACGGCCTTGCTTTTGAACGGTGGGTAAAGCCTCAATTCACTCAAAACACCAATAAGCGTAATACCGCACTTGCTCAGAGGCGCTCATCATAATACTGTATAAATAAACAGTATTATGATGACTTAAGTGCTCTGGCTTTGCTTACACTTCCCAAAACTCCCGCTTGAAGCATTGGCCTCAAAGCCAGTGTGTAATGACGATATTTTACGTGTTGTCATTGAGGGACAGCGTGCCATTACCTGCGATGATGAGGTCGAGGCGCTCGGGGTAGCACCGGGACTCAAACAATCCACTGTGAGCGGCTTACTCAGTGGTCACCCTCTGAAACTTTTATCCAGAGCACCGGAGGAGGAACTCAAAGTACTCAAGCGCCTTCGACAATGGGCCTATTCAATTACTCCAACCCTAACGCTGTGGCGAGATGACTGCCTTCAGTTAGAAATTGGCCGCTGTTTATTAGTCCATGGCGGTTTAGAACGCTTAATCGAAAAAATAACTGTCGAGCTCGACCGCCGTGGCTTCACCACGCACATTGGAGTCGGTCCAAGTCAGGAAAGTGCCTGGCTATTCAGTCAAACGAGCCCCAGCCCTCAAACAGCGCAGCCAGCTGATGGTGCACCCCTAGAGGCGCAACTTGCGCCCATAGCACTTCACCGACTGGATGAGTTCGCAAAAGATGTTGCAGCACTCAATAAATCGGGTGTTCGTCGTTTCGGCGAACTCCTAGCTCTCCCACAAGATGGCTTAAGACGACGCTGCAGTCAGGCGTTCTGCAACTGGATAGATCGACTTCTGTGCCGGGTCGAAGTTGCCATAGAAGACTTCCATCCAGAACCTGAGTACGGCGATATCGCCTGGCTGGGCTACGGGTCTACAAATAATCAGGAACTCATTCAGCCGATGGCGCAGTTACTTCAGGACTTCTCGCAGTTCCTGAGAAATACCCAACTGCAGACACAGCATATACGCTGGGACTTCATCGCAGCACAAGGTGAAAGTCCTCAGCTGCACGCACATAGCAGTGAGTGTCATAACGACCCAAACCGGTGGTTAGAGCAGTCACGCCTAAAACTGGAGCAACTTCAGTTCGATGACCTCATCGAGGGTATTTCACTCACAGCCTGCGAGCTCAGCTTGGCGCAACTCACAACGCAGGATCTTTTTTTAGAGTCCAAACACCAGGAGCCTTTATCGCAACTCATTGACCGCCTTCGTAGCCGGCTGGGTTTCCAAGCAGTGTCACACGTTTATGAGCGCGCCGAGCACTTACCTGAGCACTGCTCATTTATCGATGCCAATCAACTCAGCGCACCGACAGCTAAGGCAAAAAACCTGCGTCGACCTTTTTGGTTACTCGAGTCACCGCAACCCATTAGTCAGCGCGGCAACCAACTTTACTGGCTGGATGCTCTAGAGATTATTAGTGGACCTGAGCGCCTCGAGGACTGCTGGTGGAGTCAACCCACAAGTCGAGATTATTACATCGCAAAAACGGGTGCAGGCCAGCCCGTCTGGATATTCCAAGACCGACACAATCGCTGCTGGTTCCTACAGGGAATCTTCGAATAGTGAAATGTTTCAGGTAAGTTAAAAGACCCGTAGGAAATAGGTGCGGAAAAGCCACGCAACGCTGTGAAGCGATAGCACGCCGTGAGGCGTAAGCAGACCAGAATGAAACGATGAAGAACTTAGCAGTAAGCCTCTGCGTTTTAGGAGGCATGTATACCTCAGGAGCATCCGCCGAGGTTATTCAAGACTGCGTACTGAGCGGTGAAGTAGTCAGTATTAATCAGCAACCCTCTGAAGAAATGCACGTCCGGTTCCACAAGATGGAGCACGGCGAGCTTGCAAACTGTAATTTAAAAGGCCTAGCCAAGCGCGGTCGAGTCGATGCAGATATTGCGATGGCAGGCCTTGAGCTACCGAAAGGCTCAAAGGTTACCTATGCCTTCCAGCAGACACGGTCAGAAACCAATTGGCAGCTGCTGAGTGTTCAGCGCCCTGTTTTGCTGACGTCAACAGACTAAATTGCAAACAATCATTACAGCGCCACCTGAATCTTTTCCACGTGGCGCTTTTTATTGCCTAATTTACCGACATTATTGCGTCGCTGGCCAAATCAACTCAGACGTAGCAAAACCAAGCTGCTCACTTCTCACCAAAAATGCCTCTCGCACCGACGCACTCACCTCGGGCTCGCGTGATAACAACCATAGATAATCAGTGTTGTAGCCCGCGACAAACGCGTAACTGTAATCTTCAGCCAACTCAAAGACCGCGTAGGTTCCATAAAATGGGCCAAAAAATGAGACCTTTAAGTGAGCGACATCTTCAGCCCCCATCGGCTTAGCAACGCCCTCGGCCTGGCGCCATTCGCCCTGCTCTGTATTAAAACCTTTGTTCAATACCGAAATCGACCCATCCTCATTCGCGGCATAGGTTGCCGTCACACGCTCGAGATTACGCTCGAAACTATGGTCCAAACGCGCAATTTCGTGCCAAGTTCCTAGATAACGATTGGAATCAAAGCCAGTAACTGGAGTCACACCATCGGGCAAACCGGTACAAGCACTGAGAAAAAAAAGCGATAACACGCCAAGTCGCTTGAGCATGTGATGACCTCCTTTTGGTAAATCACTGACAGAGTATGAACGACTACTCGTGTTGATATGAGGTTTATTTAAAAAAGCCGTATACTGTATAAAAAAACAGTACTTTGAGATGTCATACGCTGAACTTCACTGCTTGAGTAATTACAGCTTCTTACGAGGAGCTTCGCACCCCCAAGAGCTTGTCGAGCAAGCGGCCCACCTTGGCTATTCAGCACTTGCGATTACGGATGAATGCTCACTGGCTGGCGTTGTTAAAGCGCATGTGACAGCTAAAGAGCTCGATTTCAAACTTATTATTGGTAGCGAATTTACCATCAGCGAAGGCTTGAAGCTGGTTGCCATCGCGCCATCGCGCGCAGCGTATGGCGAACTATCCAGCCTCATCAGTCGATCCAGACGGCGTAGTGAAAAAGGTCAATACCTCACCCATTTACGCGATATTTACTTCCACTTAAAGCGCTGTTTTATCATTTGGCTACCGAGTGATGTCAACCAGGAACGCCATCATGCAGAGGCGCTTGCACGACGCTGCCCTGATCGATTTTGGATCGGTATCCGCCAGCTCTTAAGCCATGACGACCTACTTAGACTTGAGGAGATACAGTCTCTCGCTGACGAAATAAGTGTCCCGACTCTCGCATGTGGCAGTGTTGAAATGCATTCTGCCAGTCGGAAAATGCTGCACGACGTCATCACCGCCATACGCCATAACACCGCAATACAAGACTTAGGACCGCTCCGACTACCTAACAGTCAGCAACACCTACGACGGCTAGATAAACTCATACCGCTCTACCCTCAGACCCTCATCGGCGAAACGTTGCGCTTGGCTCAGCAGTGCAATTTCAGTCTTGACGAATTGCGGTATGAATACCCTGAAGAAGTGGTTCCCAAAGGCCATACCGCAAACAGCTATTTGCGCGACTGCGTATCGCACGGCGCCGCAAAACGTTGGCCAACCGGGGTGCCTACCGCCATCCACGAACGTATAGAGCGCGAACTCGCCTTAATTACTGAGCTTAATTATGAGTACTACTTCCTGACGGTGTACGACATTGTCAATTTCGCACGCACGCGCGATATCTTGTGTCAGGGACGAGGGTCTGCAGCCAACTCGGTTGTCTGTTACTGCCTTCACATCACAGAAGTCTCACCTGAGCAGGTCTCACTGCTATTTGAGCGTTTTATCTCTCGTGAACGCGATGAACCACCCGATATCGATGTTGATTTTGAACACGAACGACGTGAAGAAGTTATTCAGTATATCTATCAAAAATACACGCGGCGCCGAGCCGCACTTGCTGCAACCGTCATTACCTACCGCTCGCGAAGTGCTGTCCGTGACGTTGGTAAGGCGCTTGGTATGGATGCTGTATTTGTTGAAGACCTGGCGAAGTCGCTCGCCTGGTGGAATAGGGAGCGAGAACTCACAGCCAAATTCAAAGAGCAGGGCATACAAGCTAGCAGTCAGCAGGCCGATATCTTCTTGCGCATGACGCAACAAATATTAGGATTCCCGCGTCATTTATCCCAACACGTTGGCGGATTTGTTATCAGTCGTGGCCCCATTTCAAACTTGGTGCCCGTTGAGAATGCCAGCATGCCCGACAGGACTGTTATTCAGTGGGACAAAGAGGATATTGAATCACTAGGGTTGTTGAAGGTGGATATCTTGGCACTGGGAATGCTCTCGGCCATCAAGAAATCATTGGCATTCGTTCAGCGAAAAAACCCCTCCATCAAATGTATTCAAGACATCCCTAACGATGATCAGGCAACGTTCCGGATGCTTCAAACAGGCGATTCATTGGGTGTCTTCCAAATCGAATCACGTGCTCAAATGTCCATGTTACCAAGACTGAAGCCCAACTGTTTTTATGATCTCGTCATCGAGATAGCAATTGTGCGGCCAGGTCCGATTCAAGGTGACATGGTGCACCCCTACCTTCGCAGACGCGCGGGTCTCGAAGCTATTACCTATCCAGATCCAGCCATCAAGTCTGTATTAGAGAGCACCCTGGGTGTGCCTATCTTTCAGGAGCAAGTGATTCGACTCGCCATGGTCGCTGCAGGCTTTAGTGGCGGAGAGGCGGATGCACTTCGTCGGGCTATCACAAACTGGGGACGCAACAGTAAGCTTCTGACTTTTGAGAATAAGCTCAAGGCCGGCATGTTGAAACGGGGCTATAGCCCCGACTTTGCCGATCAGCTGTTTAGCCAAATCAAAGGTTTTGGTGGCTATGGATTTCCCGAATCACACTCGGCGAGTTTTGCCCTATTAGCTTATGTTTCAGCGT
>Ga0228672_1000398_pt1 | contig 22724 bp, 21 predicted proteins | sample 90DmetaG_FD_182788 | JGI IMG/M metagenome (GOLD analysis project Ga0228672, IMG submission 182788) | Seawater microbial communities from Monterey Bay, California, United States - 90D | ecosystem: Environmental > Aquatic > Marine > Coastal | place: USA: California | collected 2016-11-08 | reverse complement strand
GTCTGCAATTATTACACGTAAAAAAGGGCAAGTAATTGTTGTAGGAGCAGTAAAAATGGATATTCCCAGAGACCCTGATTTTTATAGAAAAGAATTAGAGCTGAAAATGTCATGCTCCTATGGACCCGGACGTTATGATGTTTCTTACGAAGAGGATGGACATGATTATCCATTTGCATATGTTCGTTGGACAGAACAACGAAATATGGAGGCTTTCTTGAATTTAATTTCGCAAAAAAGCCTCAATATGAAAGTATTGACGACACATGAATTTGATATTGAAAATGCCGAAAAAGCGTATGATATTGTTTTGGGAAAAACACAAGAACCACATATTGGAATCTTGATAAAATACTCAGATAATGAACAGAAAAATGTCACTAAATATAACATTTCCTCCAATTCAATAAAAGACTTAAATGTGGGAGTGATTGGGGCAGGAAGCTTTGCCCAAAGTTACTTAATTCCTTTTGTGAAATCTTTTGGAGCATCACTAGATACTGTGGTTACTTCAAAAGGGGTTACATCAAAAAATGTAGCACAAAAATTCGGCTTTAATAATTCATCTTCAGATGCGAATGATATTTTTTCTAACGCAGCGATCAACACAGTTTTTATTGCCACACCACATAATTCACATGCAGAATACGTACTTCAAGCCCTAAAAAGCAATAAAAATGTATTTGTTGAAAAGCCACTAGCAATGAATTGTGATGAACTTGAAAACATTTCAAATGCATTAGAAAAAAGCACCTCCAAATTAATGGTGGGTTTTAACAGGCGTTTTGCGCCAATTTCTATTGCCATAAAAAAAGAATTTAACAACATAGCAGAACCCAAAGTTATTAATATTCGGGTCAATGCCGGTTTTATTCCAAAAGAGCATTGGACACAAAATGATAATTTAGGGGGTGGGCGCGTTATTGGAGAAATGTGTCATTTTATTGATTTAATGCAATTTTTTACAGAATCAGAACCGGTAAAAGTTTATGCTGAATGCATACAAACCTCGAACACAAAATTAAAACCAGACGATAATATTGCTATAATCGTTAAATTTAAAAATGGTTCAATAGGCAATTTAACATATCTAGCCAACGGATGTAAGTCATTACCAAAAGAGCAAATAGAAGTATTTTCGGGAGGGAAAATAGGAAGAATCCATGACTTTAGAAATGGAGAAGTACATAAAAATAACAAAATCACTAAACTTAAGTTTGCCGGTAAAGGTCACAAGGAAGAAGTTCATGAGTATATGAACAGTCTAACAAACAGCAATATTGAATCACCAATCTCTTTTGAGTCGATTAGACTAACGACATTGACTACATTTAAGATATTAGATAGTATTTCAACAGGTTTGCCACAAACCCTATAGCATCAGTACAACAACCTCCTTCAAAATAGTTGTTTTTAAAGGGAACAGAGCGTAAAATGCTATTAGGATATATTAAAACAGTGAAATGAATTACAATGAGTTTGAGCGAAGTTTTAAGAAGCTCCAAATATTTTGTGAGCTAGAAGAATTCAAAGGTTGGGACCCCTATGATGGACTGAATAGTTGGGTAATCCAAAACACATTCCTTGGAAAATCCCGTTTTTTCAGATTGGCATGGATCCAATTATTTAAGCGCTCCCCCATTAACTTAAGAACCTTATTTGGAATACAAAAGGCCTATAACCCTAAGGGATTAGGTTTGTTTTTAACAGGGTACTGTAATTTGTATCAAGTTGAGCCCAAGGAAGAATATTTAGCTAAAATATCTTTTTTAGCCGACCAAATCATAAAACTTAAATCTGCCGGTTATTCAGGTGCATGTTGGGGCTATAATTTTGATTGGCAGGCACGTGCTTTTTTCCAACCGAAATATACACCTACCATAGTTGCTACTACGTTTATTACGGAAGCGTTATTAATGGCTTACAAAATTACCAAAACTCCATTATACTTAAATACGGCTATTAGTACTACAGATTTCGTCTTAAAAGATTTGAATAAAACATTTGATGAAGAAGGAGATTACACTTTATCATACTCCCCTTTAGACAACACTCAAGTTTTCAATGCAGGTTTATTGGGAGCAAAACTATTGACTTTAATTTACTCAGAAACCAATGATCAGAAGCTAATCACTGAAGCAAAGAAAATTGTTGCATATGTTTGTAAAAAACAACACGAAGATGGCTCATGGGAGTATGGAACGCTCCCTTTTCATCGTTGGATAGATAATTTCCACACCGGTTATAATTTAGAATGCATTCACGTATACCAAAAGTTTTCAAATGATTTGACTTTTGACAGCTATGTTACAAAAGGTCTAGAATATTATTTAAATACTTTTTTTACAGACGAAGGAATTTCTAAATATTATAATAATTCAATCTATCCAATCGATATTCATGCTCCAGCACAATTAGTTGTAACCTTGAGTAAGTTGAGTGTTTTTCAAAATAACAAACAGCTTGTCGATAAAGTGCTTTCATGGACCATTGAAAACATGCAGGATTCAAAAGGGTTTTTTTATTATCAGAAATATAAATATACGACCTGCAAAATTCCATACATACGCTGGGCACAATCGTGGATGTTTTATGCTTTTAGTTATTATGCTGTAGAAGCGAACCAAGGAAAAATAAGTAAGTTTTAGCACCATCAAATTTTTGAACATTCCTGTATAATTTTTGTTTTTGGTTTTTATGACTATAATAAAGATCTGTACAACGATAGTATTGTTGGTACAATTCATTATTGTACTTTTGCAGGGAATTTCTTTTGGTCTTCATTAATATCAGTTTATAGAATTACCATTAGAACTTTTCGGATACGATGAAAAAAACGAACATTCTTAACACGTACATTCACAATGTATCAATGCAGGAAACCATTGAGATTATAGATTGTGCTATAACGAAAGGCGAACACTTACATCATGTTGTGGTAAATGCAAGTAAAATTGTATCTATGCAAAAAGATTTACAGCTGAGGAAAAGCGTAAATGAGAGTGATTTAATCAACGCCGATGGACAAGCAGTGGTATGGGCCTCAAAAATCCTTGGAAGCCCCCTAAAGGAACGTGTCGCAGGGATTGATTTAATGACCCGGTTAGTAGAGTTGGCTCATAAAAAAAAATATAAAATATTTTTCTTTGGAGCTAAAGAAGAGGTGGTTAAATCCGTTGTAAACAAATATACAGATCAATACGAATCCAATATTATAGCGGGTTATCGAAATGGATATTTCACAAAAGAAGACGAGCAAGATATTGCAATAGAAATAGCAAATAGTGGCGCGAATATTTTGTTTGTAGCGATAAGTTCTCCAACCAAAGAAAATTTCTTATATGAAAACAAAGAACTTCTTAACAAAGTGAATTTTATAATGGGTGTCGGAGGAAGTTTTGATGTGGTTTCAGGACAAATAAAACGCGCTCCATTATGGATGCAAAAGATAGGATTAGAATGGTTTTATAGGCTTGCTCAAGAACCAAGACGCATGTGGAAACGCTACTTAATTGGAAATATAAAATTCATAACACTTGTTATAAATTGGAAGTTGTTTAAATAATTTTTTAACAACTACTCCTTTTTTTATCCTAAAAACACAAGTTATCTTACAAAGTAATATAAACTCAAAGCAGGGTATTTTATAACGAAGTTGTTTACTCTTTTACAACATTACAAATAAGCATCATCAATTTTTTTTAATATTCATTATATTTTAAAAGAGATACAAATCAAACATGGAGTAATATTTGCTTACCTTTGTAAATAATCTGATTTTTTATGTCCAAAACCATACTTATTACGGGAGCTGCAGGATTTTTAGGGTCCCATTTATGTGACCGTTTTATTGCTGAAAGTTTTAGAGTTTTAGGTATTGACAACTTTATTACTGGAGATAAGGACAATATTCAGCATTTATTTGACCATCCAAACTTTCATTTTATAGAGCATGATGTAACAGTTCATATAGACATCAAAGAACCTATAGATTATATTTTACATTTTGCTTCTCCTGCCAGCCCAATCGACTATCTTAAAATCCCCATTCAAACCCTTAAAGTGGGCTCTTTAGGAACGCACAACTTACTTGGACTGGCCAAAGCCAAAAAAGCCCGCATTCTCATTGCTTCTACCTCAGAGGTTTATGGAGACCCCTTGGTACACCCACAGCCTGAAGATTATTTTGGCAACGTGAACTCTATTGGCCCTAGAGGGGTCTACGATGAGGCCAAGCGATTCCAAGAAGCCATCACAATGGCCTATCACCGGTTTCATGGATTAGAAACACGTATTGCACGCATATTTAACACCTATGGCCCCCGTATGCGACTAAATGATGGCCGTGTCATACCAGCCTTTATGGGGCAAGCACTAAGAGGGGAAGACTTATCCGTATTTGGCGAAGGAACCCAAACACGCTCATTCTGTTATGTAGATGATCTGGTCGAAGGAATTTTTCGATTGTTATTTAGTGAATATTCTTATCCAGTTAACTTAGGAAACCCCGATGAAATTACAATCATTGAATTTGCAAATGAAATTTTAAAATTGACAAACTCCGCTCAAAAAATAATTTTTAAACCACTGCCAGAAGATGATCCTTTAAAACGACAACCGGACATTACATTAGCAAAAAAATTGTTAAATTGGTCGCCTCAAACATCCCGTACCGAGGGAATGAAAATAACATTTAACTATTTTCAGAATCTATCGGGTGAAAAATTAACCAAGATTGATCATAAAGATTTTTCCAAACATATAAAACATTAAGTGAGTTTATTTAAGCACGGTCGATATTCAGGATTTATAAAACCCATTTCTTATGCTACAGATTTAGCAATTATAAATGTGTTTGCGTTTTTGTGGTTCTTTGAAGACGTATATTCTCTTGTTTTTTTAGTTTTTATCTCCTTGGGATGGGCCATAACAGCCTTTGTGTCTAGATTTTATAATGTTCACAGGTTTTCTACCGTAATAAGAATTCTGAAACTGCTATTCAGACAAATTCTTCTCTTTAGTTTATTAATGTTTGCATATTCAGGAATTAACCTCGATTTATACCTCAATCCAAAAGAGATCATTAAGTATATTTTAGTATCATTTTTTTGTATTTCGATTTTCAAATATTTAATGTTTTTTCTACTAAAAAAGTACCGATCTATTTTTAAAGGGAACATTCGAAAAACAATTATTTTAGGTAAAACGACCCAATCTATATCACTAGAAAAGGTTCTCTTAGACACCCCAGCCTATGGGTTTTTCAATAAAAAAATTATCTGTTTTAAAGACCGCTCTAAACTAGATCTACAAGCCATTTTTGATTACATCTCTAAGGAAGAAATTGATGAAATTTTCTGTTCTATTTCAGAACTTAACGACGATGACCTTACTGCCGTCGTTAACTACGCAGATAACAACCTTAAAGGGGTTAAATTTATTCCAGATAGAAGCAAAGTCTTATCCAAAAAATTACAACACGATTATTATGGAATTATTCCAATTCTGACATTCAGAACGATTCCCTTAGACGACCCCCTGAGTTCATTATTAAAGCGATTATTTGATATTGTATTTTCATTGGCTGTAATTTTATTTGTTTTGTCATGGCTTACTCCATTGATTGCCATATTCATTAAAGTTGAATCCAATGGTCCTGTCTTTTTTACACAACTAAGAAATGGGCACAACTTTAAACCGTTTAAATGCTATAAATTTAGGTCCATGATCAAAAATCCCATCGCAGATTTAGTTCAAGTTTCCCGCAACGATAGTCGTATCACTTTTTTTGGTCAACTACTCCGTAAAACAAGTTTAGACGAGATGCCTCAATTTTTTAATGTACTTTTAGGAGAAATGTCAGTAGTAGGTCCACGCCCTCATATGTTGAGCCATACAGATATGTACGCAAAAAAAATTGACAAATTTATGGTGCGGCACTTTGTAAAACCAGGGATTACAGGTTTGGCTCAAGTAAGTGGTTATAGAGGCGAGGTTGAAACGGACAAAGATATCATTGGACGTGTTCAGCACGATATTTTTTACATCGAAAACTGGTCATTTTTCTTAGATTTAAAAATTATTTTTCAAACCTTTTTTAATACGATCAAAGGCGAAGAAAAGGCATATTAAACAAAATAGTTTCATGAATATTTTAATATTAGGTTCTGGAGGCAGAGAACATACATTTGCTTGGAAAGTTTCCCAAAGCCCATTGTGTAATGCGTTATTTGTGGCGCCAGGGAACTCTGGAACAGCATCTATAGCCACCAACATTGATGTTTCTGTTACAGATTTTCAAGGCCTTAAAAATCAGGTTTTGATTCATGCGATCTCAATGGTCGTTGTAGGTCCAGAAGACCCACTCGTAAAGGGGATTTACGATTTCTTTTCAAATGAGCCCGAACTTCAACACGTTGCGGTGATTGGCCCTACAAAAGCGGCGGCTCAACTCGAAGGTAGTAAAGAATTTGCTAAAGAATTTTTATACCGTCATAAGATTCCAACAGCTGCATATGAAAGTTTTACTAAACACAACATAGAAGCAGGCTTTGCATTTCTAGACAGCTTAAAACCGCCTTACGTCCTTAAAGCAGATGGACTTGCCGCAGGGAAAGGAGTGCTTATTATTAAAGATGTCAATGAAGCCAAGCAAGAGCTTCAAAACATGCTACTGGATTCTAAATTTGGAGCCGCAAGCTCAAAGGTTGTAATTGAAGAATTTTTAGACGGAATTGAATTAAGTTGTTTTGTTTTAACCGACGGAAAACAGTATAAGATACTTCCCACAGCCAAAGATTACAAACGAATAGGAGAGGGCGACACAGGCCTTAACACCGGAGGAATGGGAGCCATCTCTCCAGTTCCTTTTGCAGATGAAGTATTATTAAAAAAGATAGAAGACAGAATTGTAAAACCAACCGTTGATGGCCTTACAAAGGACCAACTACCCTATAAAGGGTTTATATTCATTGGGCTGATTGTTGTGGATTCAGAGCCCATTGTAATTGAGTATAACGTTAGAATGGGTGACCCAGAAACGGAAGCTGTTTTACCAAGGGTGAAAACAGATTTGGTTGAAATATTTCAAGCGATTGACAAGCAATGTTTGAATGAAATTGATATTGAAATAGACCCCCAAACTGCGGTAACAGTCATGTTAGTTTCAGGAGGATATCCTGAAGCTTATGAAAAAGGAAAAGAAATTACAGGTCTTGAAAACGTCGAAAACTCCATTATGTTTCATGCGGGAGCAAACAATAAAAACGGACAAATTGTAACGTCTGGAGGGCGCGTTATGGCGGTCACATCTTTTGGGGCAGACTTTAAATCGGCCCTAGAAACCTCTTATAAATCAATAGAAGCGATCAAATTTGAAGGGATGAACTATCGAAAAGATATTGGATTTGATTTATAGATAAGAATGAGAAGAAATACTTTTGTCTTCTTCATCATTATCGCTAAAAGACTTTAATTGTAGCATCCAATATACAAAAGCAACCAAACCAATACCCATAAACAACCAGGTCATAATGTTTGCGCCAAACCAGTTTTCTAACTCTAAGGCTCTTAAAGCATCAAAAGGCGATAATAATACATTTTCGAAAAGGTCTTGTATTGCATTAAAAAAATCTTTCATGGATCTTTAGTTTTATAGTTTATAGGTTGTAAAATTTAAAATGACACTGTTGATTTAAAAAAACGCACCAGACATTTTTATAATAACCTTATATTTACAGGGCAAATATAGTCAACACTTTATATGATTACAAGCTTTTTTAAAACATCTAAACCAATTCACTACTTAATTTTTTTAAGTGTATTGATTTGTATGTTTGCGTATCAACGTATTATTGTTGTTGATTTTCAAGGAAGCCTCTCAAATATTCTAACAGAACTGGGGTATCTAATAATCCTATTGATGTCTTTTTTTACATTAATTTTTGTGGTCACTAAAAATAATTTAACCCATAATAATGGATACGCCGCACTATACTTTTGTCTGTTTATTGGGCTTATCCCAAGTTCTTTAGAAACGAATTCAGTCCTAATTTCAAACGCATTTATACTACTTTCCCTAAGGAGAATTATGAGCCTCAAAACCAATTTAAACATCAAAAAAAAGGTATTCGATGCTTCTATGTGGATTTGTCTTGCAGCTTTTTTTGAGCCGTGGGCTATTCTATTTTTTTTGGCTTTGTTTTATGGAATGGGATTATACTCTGTTAATCAAATCAAAAATTTTGCCATTCCTTTTTGTGGAATTCTAGCTGTTGGAATTCTATTGACGCTCTATCGAATACTCACTGAAAACGCGCTTCCAAGTATTACCGAATATTTACCCACTATTAATTTTAAGAACTTCTCTTTCAATAATGCAATTATGGAAACAGAATCATTTCTATTTCTAGTCATTGTTTTATTTGGAATTGTGAGTTTTATTGTAAAAGTGTTTCTCAAAAACAGGATTAAGACCCACTACTCACTAGTTCTTATTTTATCGGCTATTATTGGAATTAGTATTGTTTTTGTGAGTAAGAACCATGACCTAGGCGGATATTTATTTGCGTTTGCGCCATCTTCTGTCCTGCTGGCAAATTTTTCTGAAACTACTAAGTACCACTTGTTGTCAAACCTCCTTATTGGAATGCTGCTTTTTGCTGTCTTACTTCAATTGAGCCTGAATATTCACGTACTCTTTAACTAAACTAAAGAATTACGCTTATATTTGCCACATAAATAAAACACCATGTTTTCAAACAAAGCAAATTCTATTTTTCAAGACGTTATAGCAACCTATAAAGTTTTAAATTCAGTAGACCAACCGTTTCATAATAAATACGATAAAGGCGAAGACCTCATCGGACATTTACTTTATAGAAAATGTTGGATTGACACAGTCCAGTGGGCGTATGAAGATATTATTAGAGACCCCAATATAGATCCAGTTGCAGCCTTAAAGTTAAAACGAAAAATTGACGCTTCTAATCAAGACCGAACCGATACGGTAGAGTTTATTGATAGTTATTTTTTAGACCATCACAAAACTGTTCAAGTAAAATCGACCGCCAAAATTAACTCAGAAAGTCCAGCCTGGGCAATCGACCGGTTGTCTATTTTAGCTTTGAAAATTTACCATATGCAGCTAGAGACCGTGCGAGAAGATGCATCAGAAAGTCATAAACAAAGCTGTCAAACAAAACTAAACACACTTTTAGAACAGCGTACAGATTTGTCATCAGCAATAGACGATTTGTTAGAAGATATTGCAAATGGCGATAAATACATGAAAGTTTATAAGCAAATGAAAATGTATAACGACGACGAACTAAACCCTGTTTTAAGAGGAATTAAATAAGTTATTTTTATTAGTGTCGGATCTCAAACACATACTCGTCATAAGACTCTCGTCCATGGGAGATGTCGCAATGACCGTTCCGGTATTATCTGCTTTCTCAAACGCATATCCCTCCATTAAACTCACAGTACTGACCAAAAAACAGTTTGCACCGTTGTTTAGAGATTTGAAAATGGTGTCGGTTATTTCTGCAGACTTCAAGACGGATTACAAAGGTGTTTTTGGGTTATATCGTCTTTCGAAATCGTTACGAAACACCCAAGTAGATGCGGTTGCAGACTTGCATAACGTATTAAGAACAAAGGTTTTAAAATTCTTTTTACCAAGAATTAAGTTCAATCAAATTGATAAAGGCCGCGCAGAAAAAAAGGCATTAATAACAGCTAAAAAAAGAGCTCCCTTGCGCACAACAAAGCAACGCTATGCGGATGTATTTAGAAGCCTTGGATTTGAATTTGAAATAGACAACCCCACCTTTCCTGCTCCTAAACGATTAGATGCTATAACCACAAAAAAACTTGGGGCGTTTTCCAATTCCAGTATTGGGATTGCACCTTTTGCAGCATATGCTTCCAAAACCTATTCCATTTCAAAAATGGGTGAAGTAATTTCTAAACTTCAAGAAAAATCAAAACTATTGTTGTTTGGAGGCGGTGCAAAAGAAATTAAGCAACTCCAAGCGATTGCATCTAAACATTCAAATGTATTTTGTGTGGCGGGTAAATTTAGTTTGGCACAAGAACTTGATATTATTTCTAATTTAAAAGTGATGCTCTCTATGGACTCTAGTAATGGACACATGGCGGCAATGCTAGGAGTAAAGGTGGTCACGCTTTGGGGGGTTACCCATCCCTATGCGGGTTTTGCTCCATTTCATCAAGAAGAGTCCAATAACTTGCTATCAGATCAAGAGAAATACCCCAAAATACCAACATCAATTTATGGGAATAAATACCCCGAAGGGTATGAGTTCGCGATGCAAACCATCACTGTTGAAAGCGTTATAAAATCGGTTCAAGACGCACTTTAAACGTCATCAAAATCTACTTTAATGGCCGTTGAGGTTGGCTCTGCTTGACAACTTAAAACTAACCCTTCAGCAACTTCACTGTCCGTTAGTATACTATTTTGACGCATCGTAGCAGCACCTTCAGTCACGCGACAAATACAACTGCTACACACCCCTCCTTGGCACGAATACGGCACATCGAGATCATTAGCAAGACAGGCTTCTAAAATGGTTTGTTGTTGCGACATTACTAATGTTGTTTCTTCTTCATCCACAATGATCGTAACATTAGAATCCCCTTCATTAGCATTCGTGATGGGAGATTTTGTTGCAGAAGCAGTAAACAATTCAAATAGAATTTTAGATTGTTCAACTCCTTTTTCTTTCAGAATAGTATTTACGGTATTGATCATACCTTCAGGACCACACAGATAAAATTTCTGAGAATCATTTAGAATAGTATTGTTTTTAAGAATGTACTGAACGTTTCCGCGATCAATGCGTCCAAATAACGCCTCTTTCTCGTCGGCTTCACTATAAACAAATTGCACTTTTAAGCGATCGTTATACAGAGTTTGTAGGGTTAAAATTTCGTTATAGAAAATGGTCTCTTTAGGGCTTTTGTTACCATAAATCAACACAAAATTGCTGTCGGTATTTGTTTCTAGTACCGTTCGGGCAATACTCATGATAGGTGTAATTCCACTTCCAGCAGCAAAGGCCACAATTGTATTTTCAGCGTCCGTTTTCGGATCGTAAACAAAGCGCCCATTAGGAGTTCCTACCTCCAAAACATCTCCAACTTTTAACTGTGTATTGGCATAGGACGAAAACACTCCATTTTCAATTTCTTTAACGGTCACTGTAAGCAATTCACTGTGAGGGCTTGAACTTAAAGAATAATCTCTTCGAATTTCTTTAGAATCAATTATTGTTTTTAAAGTAATGTATTGTCCAGCTGAAAATGCAAAGTCGGTTTTTAAAGCTGGTGGAACCTCAAAAGTGAGACTCACCGCTTTTTCGGTTTGCCTTAAAATGGATTTTAGTTTTAAAGAATGAAATTGAGCCATGAAAATTTTTTAGCAAAAATAAGAAAGATTTAAGGGAATCATCTGTTAAGACTTCCCCAAAATTGAAACCGATGCTTTTATTATTTTAACTCAAAAGACTACATTTTACTAGTTTTATACAAAAAGATGATTATTTTTACGTCCTTGCATACGATAATGTGCCATCTTTTAGTTATGAATAAACAAAGCCGTTTCTGTTGAAAAATAGTTTTAATTATATAATTGTAGGTCTTCTAATCCTTTTAACTGTCTCAAGTTGTTCTAGGAAAAAAGATCGATTCTTAAACCGTTCTTGGCACGCTGTAAATACAAAATATAATGTTCTTTTTAATGGGAATGTTGCTCTTGAATCAGGTAAAAAGGATGTCATTACTGCCTACAAAGACAATTATTGGGAAATCCTTCCAGTTGAACGGTTACAAATTACGGACTATGTTGATTTTAGTAACACATCAAAAAACTCAAGTATTGAACTTGCTGAAGTAAAAGCTGTAAAGGCCATCCAAAAACACGGGATGAACATTAATGGAAAAGAGAAAAACCCTCAAATAGATGAAGCCTATATGTTATTGGGGAAAGCCCGTTATTTTGACAACCGCTTTATTCCAGCATTAGAGGCGTTCAATTATATCTTGTTTAAATATCCTGCAAGTAGCAATATAAATTTAGCAAAAATTTGGCGCGCCAAAACCAATATTCGCCTTCAAAACGAAGATGTAGCGATTCAAAATTTAAAAAAACTTATAGAGCTGGAAAAATTGTCTAAATACGATATAGTAGAAGCATCATCTACTTTGGCACAAGCCTATATTACAACCAAATCCTTGGACAGTGCGATTACACAATTGCAAGTGGCTTCGAAGTTTACGAAAAACAACGAACAACGTGGACGATTGCATTTTATTGAGGGTCAGCTCTATTCTAATTTAGGTAAAAAAGACAGTGCCAACCTTGCGTTTGACAAAGTGATCGCTCTCAACCGTAGAAGCCCAAGAGTTTATATGATTAACGCACATTTAGAGAAAATCAAAAATTTTGATTCCAAAAATGGAGATAAAATCGCTCTTCAAGATCTCCTTGAGGACTTAGAAACCAACAGAGAAAACAGACCTTTTTTGGATCGAATCTATCATCAAATTGCTCAGTATCAACTTCAGAACCAATCCGATTCAACAGCCATCTCATATTTTAATAAATCATTACGAACCAATTCTGAAGATGAGCTTTTAACAGCAACAAATTACCAGATTTTAGGGGATTTAAATTTTGATTACTCCGAGTACAGTTTGGCAGGATCCTATTATGATAGCACCTTATTAAACCTTAAAGAAAACAGTAAACCGTTTCGTGAAATCAAACGTAAACGCGATAATTTAGAGGATGTTATTTATTACGAAACTATTGCTCGCGATAACGACAGTATTTTAAATGTTGTAGCGATGTCAGATTCTGAAAAAGAGTCCTATTTTCAATCTTATATTGAAATCTTAAAGGCAGAAGCAGAAGCCTTAAAAAAAGCAGATAAATCCTCAGAAAACTCTTTTGGACCTTCTCAAAACTTAGGATTCCAAAACGGAAAATCATTCTACTTTTATACTCCAACAACAGTCGCTTTCGGAAAAAATGAATTTATTAGAATATGGGGCGATCGCGCTTTAGAAACCAATTGGCGATGGTCGAGTAAATCTGCACAATCGGATTCAAAAGTGGAAAATGAAATTGCTAAGGTCGCCGAAGAACAACAACAAAAACGGTTCTCAGTAGAGTATTACTTGACACAACTTCCAACCCAAGAAAATGTACTAGACAGTATTTCTAAAGAACGGAATTTTGCGTATTACCAATTGGGGCTTATATACAAAGACAAGTTTAAAGAATATAAACTCGCCAAAGACAAGCTCGAGCAGTTGTTGAACCAAAACCCAGAAGAGCGCCTTATTTTGCCGGCAAAATATAACCTTTATAAATTGTATGCGTTATTAGACCTAAAACGCTTGCAAGCACTAGCAAAAGCAGACATTATTAAAAACCATCCAGATTCTCGATATGCAGAAATTTTGTTAAATCCAGAATCCGCATTATTAAATAACGAGAATAGCCCCGAAACGCTCTATAATAATCTATTTGCCCAATTTGAATCGGGCGAATATCAACAGGTCATTGAGGGCTGCGATTTACAGATTGTTCGACTAGATGGCGATCAAATTATACCCAAGTTAGAACTTTTAAAAGTAACGGCTAAAGCACGCTTATTTGGTTTTGAATCGTATAAAGAAGGATTGAATTTTGTGGCATTAAATTATCCAAGTAGTATTGAGGGGAAAAAAGCGGCTCGGATGTATGAAACGGTGATTCCACAACTAGAAAGTGCTGAGTTTGTTCAGGATTCAACTCAAACTAATTTTAAAACTATTTTTAAATTTGAGACCTCTGAAACAGATGAAATTAAAACATTTGAAGAAACCTTAAGTACTGCTATTGAAGATGTTGACTATTTTAAGTTAAGTGTTTCTAAGGATCGTTACGATACAAATACTATATTTGTAGTTGTTCATGGCTTAAAAAGTGTTCAAGGTGCATTTGGATTTGTAGAGATTTTAAAAGACAAAAATGACCTTGAAATATCTAAACCATTTTTTGGAATTTCTTCCAAAAACTATCAAACCGTACAAATTCACAAGAATTTAGAGGCTTATTTAGAAACAATAAATTAAAAACAAAATCTATGTTCGCAGAAAACAAAAAATCAAATTCAAACTCATTTTCTCAACAGAACACAATTGCTCAAGGGACTACCTTTAATGGCGATTTAACAAGTGAAGGCGACTTTAGAATTGAAGGCTCTATTAATGGGTCTTTGACGACTTCAGGAAAGGTTGTTATCGGAAAAACAGGAGCTTTAGAAGGCGTTCTAACTTGCGATAATGCAGATGTGGAAGGGAAGTTCAAAGGGACGTTAGATGTTTCAGGCACACTTAACTTGCGCTCGTCTGCACATGTAGAAGGCGAAGTGCAAATTAGCAAACTGGCGGTAGAACCAGGGGCAACATTTAATGCAAATTGCCTCATGAAAGGATCTGTAAAAGAATTGAAAAAAGAACCAGAAGCAGTTTTATCCCAAAACAACTCTAAAAGTGGACAGTCCGCTTAAACAGTTCGGAATACTATCGGCTATAGGCCTCCAAATGGGCATAATTATTTATCTTTTTGTCCGTTTAGGGAAGTGGCTAGACTACACTTATAACCCAGATCAAAAACTATTTCTAATCCTTTCTACACTTTTTGGAGTCGCTATTTCGCTTTATCTCGTTTTAAAGCAACTCAATAGAATTAAATATTAATCTTCTTTTTTTTGCCTCTGATGTTAAAGCATCCAATAGTATTATTCTCTATCCGCCTGATTTTAGCAGTTCTTTTGGCATTTGCGCTCCATTTGGTCTTGCTTCATAACGCAGACCTCCCGCTGTTTGAAAATAAAATTAGAGCCTCCTATGTCATAAACACGATTCTAACAATTGGAATTGTGTATTTAATTTTTGCTCTAAAAAAGAAATACCCCAATCAGATTGGGTTTTTATTTCTTGGCAGTAGTTTCGTTAAATTTTTGATGTTTTTTATGCTGTTTCATGGCCCTTATAAAGCAGATGGAAACATTGATACACTCGAGTTTTTAGCGTTTTTCATCCCCTATGGCATTTGTTTGATTTTGGAGACAATTTACCTTAGCAAATGGCTAAATGAAATGTAGATTTTAGCCTCAATTTTCTTCTACATTTTTAAGTCTAAAATAAAGACTAAAAATTGTTTTTTGTTTTTATTTTAATACATAACTTTGCATCGATTTTTAAGTGACCATTAAACAGTGTTATGCGAAGTAAATTAACAATAAGATTAATTACAATACTATTTTTCACTTTCCCCTTTTTATCAATGGCAGGAGGTGGAAAAGAGACCGGAACGGACATCAAATCCGAAATCAAGGCCTATATCCAACACCACTTAGAAGACACTTATGACTTCGGTTTGTATTCCTACACAACTGATGAAGGCGAGCATAAGTATAAAGGATTCCCATTACCAGTAATTTTATGGGATAACGGACTGCAAGTTTTTTCATCCTCAAAATTTCATCATGGAGAAACTGTAGCTCAGGTCGGGGATGCATATTACAAACTCTACCATGGGAACATCTATAAAACGGATGCCGAGGGGACTATTTCTTATGACGAAGATCATCACGCCACCAACGTAAAACCACTTGACTTTTCGATTACAAAGAACGTATTTACAATTATGATCGTTTCATTAGTGTTGTTCTTCGTGTTTTCTAGAATGGCAAAAACATACAAGTCAAATTCAATTCCCTCTGGAATTGGTAGAATTCTTGAACCCATTGTATTGTATGTTAGAGATGACATCGCAATTCCAAATATTGGCAAAAAACATTATAAGCGTTACATGAGTTATTTGCTCACTGTGTTTTTCTTTGTGTGGACCATCAATTTATTAGGGCTAACCCCCTTAGGAATCAATGTAACCAATAATATTGCTGTGACGTTTTGTTTAGCAATGCTAACGTATGTCATTACAACATTTACAGCAAAGAAAGACTATTGGATGCACATATTTTGGATGCCAGGCGTGCCAAAATTAATGCGATTGGTCTTGGCACCGATTGAACTCTTAGGAACAATTATTAAACCATTTTCATTAATGATCCGTCTCTATGCAAACATCACTGCAGGACATATTGTACTAATGAGCTTAATTGGTTTGATGTTTATTTTTAAAAGCTGGTTAGGGAGTTCACTCTCCTTTGTATTAGCATTTGGATTAGGAATATTAGAATTATTAGTAGCAGCCTTACAGGCATATATATTTACCATGCTATCGGCACTTTATTTTGGGTCGGCAGTAGAAGAGCATGATCACGATCATGCACATTAACAAACTGAATGTTTAATTTTTAATTTATATATTATGGAAATTCCAAGTATTGTTGGAGCAGGTTTAATCGTTATTGGAGCAGGAATGGGAATTGGTAGAATTGGCGGATCCGCCATGGATGCAATTGCACGTCAGCCAGAAGCATCTGGTAAAATCCAAACAGCGATGTTAATCGCAGCTGCACTTATTGAAGGTATTGGTTTTGCGGCATTATTTGCAGCATAACAAACACCAAAAAAACAACTACAACGGTTGGTTGTAGTTGTTTTTATTAAAAAATTAAGCAAAAGTAATTAACGATAAATGTTATTATGGAAAAATTAATTGAACAATTTTCATTTGGGCTGTTTTTTTGGCAACTTTTTCTTTTTGTAGGCCTAGTTCTACTTCTTAAAAAGTTTGCATGGAAACCAATTCTTGACGCTGTTGAGGCTCGTGAATCGGATATTAAAGATGCAATTTCTGCAGCTGCAGATGCTAAAAAAGACATGGAAAATTTGCAAGCAGACAACCAAAAGCTTTTAAAAGAGGCACGTGCAGAACGCGAAGCGATGCTTAAAGAAGCACGTGAGCTTAAAAACACGATGATTGAATCTGCTAAAACAGAAGCAAAAGAAGAAGCTAGTAAGTTAATCGCGAATGCAGAAGCAGCGATTGAATCTGAAAAGAAAGCTGCAATTGCCGATCTAAAATCGGTTGTGGCCGAACTTTCTATTTCTATTGCAGAAACCGTAGTTCGTGAAGAACTTTCAGACCCCTCAAAGCAAGAAAAATTAGTGGAATCAATGTTGAAAGACGCTACACTTAACTAATTATCATGGCAGGAACAAGAGCAGCAATTAGATACGCTAAAGCCGTTTTAAGCTTAGCATCAGACAACAAACAAGCCGCAGTAGTGCAAGCAGACATGGCTCTAATCAGTCAAACGATTGCAAATAACGCTTCTTTGGAAGCAGTACTCAAAAGCCCTGTAGTAAAGCTCTCTGAAAAAGCAGATGTATTGAAAGCTATTTTTTCCTCTGTTAGTGAAGAAAGTAAATCGCTGTTCAATACTCTTGTGACCAATAAAAGAGTCGATATCCTAAGTCAAGTAGCTACCCAATTTGGGATTCTATACGACATAGAAAATAATAAAGAAAACGCCTTTGTAACCACTGCAATTCCGATGACTTCCGAAATAGAAGCCAAAGTAATGGCAAAGCTTAAAACCTTAACCACAAAGGAAGTGACCCTAAACAATTCTGTAGATGAAACTATCCTTGGAGGGTTCATCCTAAGAGTTGGAGATCAACAATACGATGCGAGTGTTTCGAATCAATTAAATACGTTAAAACGTAAATTTACAATTAACTAAAACTATACTGAGATTTAATCAGAAGTATAAAATAAATTAAGATGGCAGAAGTAAAAGCAGCTGAAATATCAGCAATTTTAAAACAACAACTTTCAGGTTTCGAAGCAACAGCTTCATTAGATGAGGTTGGAACTGTATTAACTGTGGGAGATGGAATTGTGCGTGCATACGGACTTTCCAATGCAGAATATGGCGAACTTGTACAATTTGAAGGAGGTCTGGAAGGGATTGTATTAAACCTTGAAGAAGACAATGTTGGAATCGTACTTTTAGGTGCTTCTAAAGTAGTAAAAGAGGGTTCAACGGTAAAGCGTACTGGACGTATTGCTTCGATTAATGTAGGTGAAGGAATTGTTGGCCGTGTGGTTGATACTCTTGGAGCACCGATTGATGGGAAAGGTCCAATTGAAGGCAAACTTTATGAAATGCCTTTAGAGCGTAAAGCCCCTGGAGTTGTGTTTCGTGAGCCCGTTACAGAGCCTTTACAAACCGGTATCAAATCCATTGACGCGATGATCCCAGTAGGTCGTGGACAGCGTGAATTGGTTATTGGAGATCGTCAAACAGGGAAAACCGCTGTTTGTATTGATACCATTTTAAATCAAAAAGAATTTTATGATGCAGGAGAGCCTGTATATTGTATCTATGTAGCTGTAGGGCAGAAAGCCTCAACAGTAGCATTGATTGCTAAAACCCTTGAAGAAAAAGGTGCTTTAGCATATACAACTATCGTTGCTGCAAACGCATCAGATCCAGCACCAATGCAAGTTTATGCGCCTTTCGCAGGAGCTGCTATTGGAGAATACTTTAGAGATACGGGTCGTCCAGCATTAATCGTCTATGATGATTTATCAAAACAAGCCGTTGCTTATCGTGAGGTTTCTCTTTTATTACGTCGTCCTCCAGGACGTGAGGCGTATCCAGGAGATGTATTTTACTTACACTCTCGTTTGTTAGAACGTGCGGCAAAAGTCATCAACAACGATGAAATTGCAAAAGACATGAACGACTTACCAGAAGCCTTAAAACCAATCGTAAAAGGTGGAGGGTCGCTAACAGCCCTACCAATTATTGAAACACAAGCAGGAGATGTTTCTGCCTATATTCCAACCAATGTAATTTCGATTACAGATGGTCAAATATTCTTAGATGGTGATTTGTTTAACTCTGGAGTTCGTCCAGCAATTAACGTTGGTATTTCGGTATCACGTGTTGGTGGAAATGCACAGATTAAATCGATGAAAAAAGTATCTGGAACTCTAAAATTAGACCAGGCTCAATTCCGTGAATTGGAAGCCTTTGCTAAGTTTGGATCGGATTTAGATGCGGTGACTTTGAATGTGATTGAAAAAGGAAAGCGTAACGTTGAAATTTTGAAGCAAGCACAAAATGATCCTTTCAAAGTAGAGGACCAAGTTGCGATCATTTATGCAGGGTCTAAAAACTTGTTAAGCGCAGTCCCTGTCAATAAAGTGAAAGAATTTGAAACCGAATATATCGAGTTTTTAAGAGCAAAACATAGCGATGTGTTAGCCACCTTAAAAGCAGGAAAATTAACGGATGAAGTTACAGACACCCTAACAGCAGTTGCAAAAGAATTGTCAGGGAAATATAATGATTAAATGTTCAGAGTTTAGGTTATTCAAACGGATAGCTCTAACTAAAAACTCATAACTAGAAACATGGCTAATTTAAAAGAAATCCGAAATAGAATAGCGTCCGTATCGTCAACGATGCAGATTACAAGCGCCATGAAAATGGTATCGGCTGCTAAGTTGAAAAAAGCACAAGACGCCATTACAGCAATGCGTCCGTATGCGGATAAACTAACGGAGCTTTTACAAAACCTGAGTGCTACTTTAGACGCCGATTCTGGAAGTAAATTCTCCGAAAAACGCGATGTAAAAAATGTACTTATTGTGGCCATTACCTCAAACAGAGGGTTGTGTGGTGCGTTTAATTCTAACATCATAAAGCAAGCGAATGTGGTGGCAGAACGTTATGACGCCAACGTCTCAGTACTAGCGATTGGGAAAAAAGCAAATGACGCCCTTTCAAAAAATCTTGAGGTGGTTTCTAACCAAAGTTCTGTATATGACGACTTAACATTTGACAATGTTGCTGAAATTGCAGAGCTGCTCATGGAACAATTTGAATCCAAAGCCGTTGATAAAATTGAAATTATTTATAATAAGTTCAAAAATGCAGCGACACAAGAAGTCATGACCGAGCAGTTTTTGCCCATAGAACCTTTAGAAAATGACACTAACGTCAACCTCGATTACATTTTTGAACCTTCTAAAGAAGAGATTGTAGAAACCTTAATTCCAAAGTCTTTAAAAACACAATTATTCAAAGCCATTCGCGATAGTTTTGCAAGTGAGCACGGCGCTCGAATGACCGCGATGCACAAAGCCACAGACAATGCTACAGAGCTTAGAGATCAGCTTAAATTGACTTACAACAAAGCACGTCAAGCAGCAATTACCAACGAAATTCTTGAAATTGTTGGTGGGGCAGAAGCGCTGAATAATTAAAAACTAGTTTCAAAACTTATATGATAGAGCCTTACATTTGTAAGGCTTTTTTTTGGCATAGAAGTTGTTTTATTTAAACTCAATTAAAATCCGTATGTTTATAAGCACAAACTCAAACAGATGAAACTTGTATCTGCTCTTATTTCAGCCATCATTTTTTTTAGCATTTTTAATTGTAAGCCTGCACAAGAGCCATTGCTACAGTTTCAGACGACCCCACCTTTAGACATTTCAGCACCCTATTACACCTCTTGGGTTGCTGGAGTTGAAGGCGGCGGCTCTGGAGTGAATGTGTTTTTACCCTTCAAAGCCAATGGAAAAACAGTCATTGACAGTCTTCATTTTAGAGGACAAAAAACTGCTGTAGAAACAACAGACAAATTAATCATCGGCCGATTTAAGGGGGTTTCAAATCCGAAAAAAGACATCATAATGAGTGCTGAACCACAGGACGAATACAATAACAAAATGGAGTTAAAACGAGATGTATCTCCTTTTAACCTCCCAGAAAATGCCTGTGTTATCAGTTATAGCATCAATGGCAAACGGTTGTATTATAAAGTTTTAAACCTCAAAAAAGGGGAGTCCATAGCCTATCCTTCTGCGCCGCCAAAAAACCGCTAAATAACAATTATAGGTTTGTTGGGTAAAATGTGTATTTTTATAGGATAAAACAAGAGCACATTGAGCGTCCTAAAAACAGTATATAAACAAACCTTCATTTACGGACTGGCAACCGTTGTTCCAAGAATGTTGAGCTTTCTTTTAGTGCGTTTACATACCGATAAATCGGTGCTAGAAAACGTCTCGGACTATGGCGATGTCGCATTAGTATTCTCTTATTTTGTGCTGTTTAACGTGATCCTTGCCTATGGAATGGAAACCGCTTTTTTCCGTTTTTTTAATAAAGAATCTTCGAAAGCCAATGTTTTAAGCACCTCCACAATTTCGATTCTACTGTCCTCTTTAGGATTTTTAGCGCTAGGTCTGCTGTTTAAACAACAGATTGCCGATCTCACACATATTCATGTCAACTACATCACCCTGGTCGTTTGGATTTTGTTTTTAGACGCCTTGGTCATTATTCCGTTTGCCGCGCTTAGGGCTCAAGGTAAACCCATCAAATACACAGTGGTTAAACTTACCAATGTCGTCATCAATTTGGGTTTAAACATTTTTTTACTCGTCTTTCTAAAAGCACTTTCCGCTGATAACAGTTTCTGGGAATCGATTTATATTTCCAATTTTGAAGTTAGTTATATTTTCATTGCCAATCTCGTCGCAAGCGGTGTTACTGTGTTGATTCTTTTACCGTTTTATTTTAAACTCAATTATAAAATAGACACAGTCCTTTGGAAAAAAATGCTAAGTTATGCCTTGCCAGTCTTGGTGGCTGGGGTGGCATTTTCCATCAATGAAACCTTTGACCGTGTATTGCTAGAACGCTTACTCCCAGAAGCCATTGCCAAAACCGCTGTAGGGATGTACTCCGCCTGTTACAAACTTGCCCTCTTCATGATGTTGTTTGCAACAGCTTATCGCTTGGGAATAGAACCCTTCTTTTTTAGTCAATCTAAAACCAAAGATGCCACCAAAAATTATGCAAAAATCTTAGAGTTTTTTGTGGTATGTGGCGCATTTATTCTATTGGTCGTCGTTGTTTTTGTGGATGTTTTAAAACTCATCCTCATTCCCAACGAAGCCTATTGGGAGGCGATGAAAGTGGTGCCAATTTTATTACTGGCCTACCTATTTCTTGGAATATATCACAATTTATCTGTGTGGTACAAAATCACAGACCGCACCAAATTTGGAGCCTATATTTCGGTCATTGGTGCTGCAATAACTCTATTAATCAACTTGATGTTTATCGCCTCATATAATTATATGGCCTCAGCTGTAGCAACCTTATCGGCCTATGTTTCCATGACATTACTATCGTATTATTTTGGACGTAAGCATTATCCGATTCCTTATAACATAAAAAAAATAGGCTTTTATTTACTCCTTTCCATAGGGCTGTCAGCCCTATCATTTTATCAATTTAGAGCCCAGTATTTCGTAGGGTCTGCTCTTGTAGGACTGTTGCTACTTATTATCTGGCAAAAGGAAAAAACCACCATCAAACAATTTTTAAATCCTTCCAATGACAATTAAAATTATAAATAAATCAGCACATAAACTTCCTGAATACGAAACAGGCGCCTCTGCAGGAATGGATCTACGCGCGAATATTTCAGAAGCCGTAATTTTGAAACCTTTGGCACGTACGATTATTAAAACAGGCTTGTTTATTGAGCTCCCCGTGGGGTTTGAAGCACAAGTCCGACCTCGAAGTGGTTTGGCAGCAAAACATGGTGTTACAGTTCTGAATAGTCCTGGAACTGTGGATGCAGATTACCGTGGTGAAATAGGCGTTATTTTGGTAAACCTATCCAATAGCGATTTT
>Ga0228672_1000396_pt1 | contig 22774 bp, 16 predicted proteins | sample 90DmetaG_FD_182788 | JGI IMG/M metagenome (GOLD analysis project Ga0228672, IMG submission 182788) | Seawater microbial communities from Monterey Bay, California, United States - 90D | ecosystem: Environmental > Aquatic > Marine > Coastal | place: USA: California | collected 2016-11-08 | reverse complement strand
TGATCGTTGTGTTGGAGGAAAAGTTGCCAAACAACAATGTGTAGGTCCGCTACAACTCCCCTTAAACAATGTGGGTGTGATGGCCTTAGATTACTCCAGTCAGGAAGGTATTGCGACTTCAATTGGGCATGCACCTGTTGCAGCACTTATTGATCCTAAAGCTGGAAGTCGAGCTGCTATTACAGAAGCACTCACCAATATTATTTGGGCCCCTTTAAAAGAGGGTTTAAAAAGTGTTTCTCTTTCTGCAAACTGGATGTGGCCATGTAAGAATGAAGGAGAAGATGCACGGTTGTACAGTGCTGTTGAAGCCATTTCTGAATTTGTAATTGACTTGGGAATCAATATCCCTACTGGAAAAGATTCGCTTTCAATGAAACAAAAATATCCAGATGGTGATGTGGTTTCTCCTGGAACAGTTATTATAACGGCTGCTGGAAATTGTAATGCCATTTCTAAAGTTGTTGAACCGTTATTTAAGCTCAATTCAGGGCCTATTTATTACATCAACATATCTCAAGATACTTTTAAATTAGGTGGTAGTGCTTTTGGACAAATTCTAAATACTGTTGGATCTGAGACACCAAATATTCAAAATGCTTCATATGTAAAGACTGTATTTAATACGCTTCAAGAGTTGATAAAGAATGACAAAATAGTGGCTGGACATGATGTAGCTTCAGGAGGTTTAATTACAACTTTACTAGAATTGTGTTTTTCAGACAACACTTTAGGAGCCGATTTAAATTTAGATTCGCTTAAAGAAACAGACAGCATCAAACTGTTATTTTCTGAAAATTCAGGAATTGTATTTCAAGCAAAAGATAACTCTGTTGCAGCCGCACTGTCAAAAGCATCGATTACATTTCATGAAATCGGAACCGTGACAGATCGTCCTGTTTTAAACATTAAAAATGCAGCGGATAATTTAGTCTTAAACCTCAGTGAATTACGAGATGTTTGGTATGAAACCTCCTTTTTACTCGATCAAAAACAAACTGCAAATGGATTAGCAAACGATCGCTATAAAAATTATAAAACTCAACCTCTTCGCTATAAATTCCCACAAGAGTTTACAGGAAAGTTGCCTATTATCAACACAGAAAACAAGCCAAAAGCTGCCATCATTAGAGAAAAAGGGAGTAACTCAGAACGTGAAATGGCAAATGCGATGTATTTAGCAGGATTTGAGGTGAAAGATGTACACATGACCGATTTAATTTCAGGGCGTGAAACTTTGGAAGACATTCAGTTTATTGGAGCTGTTGGTGGCTTTAGTAATAGTGATGTGTTGGGCTCCGCAAAAGGATGGGCTGGTGCATTTAAATACAATGAAAAAGCCAAAACAGCACTCAAAAATTTCTTTGATCGTACAGATACACTTTCTGTAGGAATTTGTAATGGATGTCAGCTTTGGATGGAACTGGATTTAATCAACCCAGAGCATGAAAACCATGGAAAAATGACTTATAATGATTCTCAAAAACACGAAAGTGCGTTTACGTCAGTCACAATTCAAAAAAACAATTCGGTGATGCTATCTTCTCTTGAGGGAAGTACACTTGGGGTTTGGATTTCACACGGAGAGGGGAAGTTTAAACTACCTTATGAAGAATCAAAATATAATATTGTTGGGAAATATGCCTATGATGCGTATCCACACAATCCAAATGGATCAGATTATAACACAGCCATTATGTGTGATCGTTCAGGACGCCACCTCGTGACTATGCCGCATATCGAGCGCTCGACCTTTCAATGGAATTGGGCACACTACCCGGATAATAGAACGGATCAAGTATCGCCATGGTTAGAAGCGTTTGTAAATGCAAGACGTTGGCTAGATGCCTTAAAATAAGAGGGATTTAATTTTAAAGATTCAAATTTGATACTCTTTTAAAAATTAGTATTTTGCAAGTTCACAAACTAATGATAATCCGATGAAACCAATTACTCGACTTTTTGACTTTGCACACTATCAATTAGAAACTCATAATTTAGATACCGCTTTAGTATCAAAAAAAGATGGCGAATGGATTAAAACATCTTCAAAAGAATACATTGACAAAGCAAATTCGCTTAGTAGAGCCTTACTTAAAATGGGCGTTCAAAAGGATGATAAAATTGCGGTAATTTCAACAACCAACCGTACCGAATGGTGTATTGTAGATGTTGGAGTACTCCAAGTTGGTGCGCAAAACATTCCTATTTATCCAACAATTTCTTCAGACGACTATGAATATGTTTTAAATCACAGTGAAGCGGTTTATTGTTTTGTTTCGGATGAGGAGGTTTACAATAAAGTGCTTAAGGTCAAAGACAACACCAAACTAAAAAATGTGTTTAGTTTTGATGAAATTAAAGGCTGTGAAAATTACACAACATTATTTGAACTCGGTGCCGATGAAAGCACACAACCCGATGTAGAAACTCGAAAAGCAGAAGTTGTCCCCTCCGATTTAGCAACTATTATTTATACTTCTGGAACCACTGGAAAACCAAAGGGTGTAATGTTATCGCATTACAATGTGGTAGAAAATATTCTGGCTAGTATGCCACGACTCCCATTAATGGAAGGCACAACACGAGTGCTTAGTTTTTTACCGTTGTGTCATATTTTCGAGCGGGTACTAATCTATATTTATCAACATGCAGGAATCAGTGTGTACTTTGCTGAAAGCATCGATAAAATTGGTGAAAATGCTCAAGAAATAAAACCAAATCTTATGAGTGTGGTGCCACGCTTGTTAGAAAAAGTATTCAATAAAATAAATGCCAAAGGCAGTGAATTGACAGGAATTAAAAAAGCGTTATTTTTCTGGGCCATACAACTTGGAGAACGCTACGAACCCTATAAAGCCAATGGATTTTGGTATGAGTTTCAGTTGAAAATTGCGCGTAAATTAATTTTCAGTAAATGGAAAGCCGCACTTGGAGGAGAATTACACACTATGGTTTCTGGAAGTGCAGCCCTTCACCCCCGTTTAGCACGTATTTTTTGTGCCTCGGGGATGATGATTATGGAGGGTTATGGCCTTACGGAAACAGCTCCGGTTGTTTCGGTAGGAATGCATGCCAATAACCATTTTAAGATTGGAACGGTTGGCAAACCAATTTCTAATGTAGAGGTTAAAATTGCGGAAGATGGCGAAATTCTCATCAAAGGTCCAAACGTTATGGTAGGCTATTTTAAAGATCCTGAAAAAACTGCTGGAGTGATGAGTGGCGACTATTTTCATACAGGAGATAAAGGAGAAGTTGATGCGGATGGATTTCTAAAAATCACCGGACGAAAAAAAGAAATGTTTAAAACCTCAGGGGGTAAATACATCATTCCAACCCTGATAGAAAACGATCTGAAAGAATCCAATTTTATTGAACAAGTAATGGTCATTGGGGAAAACCAAAAAATGCCAGCTGCATTGATACAACTTAATTTTGAGTTTATCCAAGAATGGATCCAACGCAAAAAAATAGATTTGGAAGCCACTCCAGAAGCAATCTGTGCTTCAGATGTTATTAAGGAACGCATCCAGAAAGAAGTTGATAAATGCAACCAAAGATTTGGAAAATGGGAACAAATCAAACGATTTGAGCTTACTCCAGACGTGTGGTGTATTGAAGACGGTCACCTTACTCCAACCATGAAAATGAAACGAAGTGTCATTTTTGACCTCTATAAAGATTTGGTTTCTAAAATTTACACGAACGCTTAAACTGGGATTTTATAGAGCGCTGACTTAAAATATATATTTATTGTAATCACCACTGTTTTTGGATAGTGGTGATTTTTTTTATAAATTTAGGACAGATTTAGACCTCAAATCGAAATCTTCAAAAAAAAACCAAGCACAAAAGTAAGCTGTTAAGGAGGCTGTATAGCGTCATTCCCTAAAATTCAATGTTCGTATCCATGGGACTCGCCTAGCGGAGCTGTGAAAATTGGTGAATAACATCCCCACCCTCTAAAACATAGTGGAGCGATCGCAATCGTTACATTAAATAGTAATTATACCCAAATAAAACAAAATGACAGAATTTGACCAGTTATTCAAAGCCTTAAACATAACAGAAAATAACTTAAAAGAAGAAATTCTTAGAGTTGGAATTGTCCAGACACTACCTAAAAACTCTACTATTGTCAAACAAGATAAATATATCAAATGGTTAGCCTTTGTTATTTGTGGTAAAGTAAGAGTATGGCAAGAAAATGACGACAGGCAAATATTACTTCATTATGTTAATCCTATTCAGACTTGCGTATTATCACTTTCTGCAACATTCAGAGACTGTAAAAGTCTTGTGAATGCACAAACGGAAGAAAAAACAACAATTATCAAAATGCCAGTAAGATTTATTTCTGAGTGGAGTTTTAAGTATAAATCTTGGAATAATTTCACTATAAAATCATTTATATTTGGCTATGAGGATTTGCTACATTCCCATAAAAATTTAGCATTTAAAAAAATAGACAAACGACTAATAGATTACCTAAAATCGGAAAGCACAGAAGCCAATCTCACACAATAAACCTTTCCCATAGCCAATTAGCAAAAGAAATTGGTACTACAAGAGAAGTTGTCTCAAAAATATTGAAACAATTTGAACTTGCAGGTATCGTAAATTTGAAGTTTAAGTAAATAGAACTGCTTTAAAATTACCCTTTTTAAAATTTATTCTCTACCTGTACCTTTTGATACAGATTAATTACTATTGCTCTCTTTAAATTCGCACTAGACATGAATCAAATAAAACATAAAGAAAATGATAAGACTAAAGATTATTTCTATCTGTATGATAGTAGTGTTAATGACAAGTTGTGACAGGACAAAAAAAACTCAAAAGAAAAGTAAATTTATTAAACCACAAAAAGAAACGTATGTATTGGTACATTCTGCTTGGTTAGGCGGATGGCAATGGGACAATACAGCAAGAATCATAAAAGAAAATGGACACACAGTATTGACACCTGATTTACCAGGACATGGAAATGACAAAACACCTCCTGCCAATATAACAATGGATGATTATGTGAAAACGCTTACAGATATTCTTGATAAACAAGATAGCCCTGTAATTTTAGTTGGACACAGTTTTAACGGAATTACAGTAAGTAGAGTAACAGAACTAAGGCCAAATAAAATTAAAAAATTAGTGTTTTTAACTGCCTTTTTACTACCAAATGGGGGGTCTTTCTTAGGAGCAGTACAAGATGTAAAAGGTTCTACAGCAGTAGATAATTTTCAGTTATCAGAAGATCAATCATATGCTTTTGTAAAAGAAGATGAAATACAAAATGCTTTTGCTCATGATATTCCAAAAGAAGCATTTGATGGTGCAAAACCGTATATAGTACCAGAACCAGCAGCTCCGTTAATGTATAAATTGCAAATAACTGATAAAAACTATGGTCAAACTCCTAAATACTATATTGAGTGTACAGAAGACAGAGCTATCCCTATAGAAATACAAAGAGCAATGTATAATGGAAAAGTAGAAAAATCTTACTCGCTAAATTCAAGTCATACACCGAATTTCTCGCAACCTGAAAAATTGGCAAATATCCTTTTAGAAATACAAAATGAAAAATAAAAGAGCATAACAAAATGTATAAGTAATGGCTAAAAAAGCACAACTTTCACAAGTTTGTGCTTTTTGTATTTTGGACTGACACAAAAAATAATGAATTTTAAACACCTCCACTTGTAAATAAAACTTTGACACCCACTTTCACATAGTCTCATCACTAAATTTACTCATTTAAAACACAACTGTATCAACCTCTTCCATAGCTAAACTTACTTTCAAACTTACTGCTATTCCCCAAAATTTCTTCATATCTTCTAATTTTTAAAGACTTCATTTTTTGTGACAAATACTATGCGTGCATAACTTTTTTTGTTTTTACTATGCATGCATAGTAAATTTACTTATATTTGGTTTTAGATATTGATACGCATGAAAGATAAAACGATAGATTATGTATTAAGAACCACTTGGTTGGCGGTTCAAAAAATGTATAATGAAGAGGCCTCAGAATATGGAATTACAATGGCTACAGGCTTTACGTTGTTGAGTGTAGATCCACAAAAAGGGACGCCATCGACTTCTTTGGGACCTAAAATGGGAATGGAAGCGACCAGCCTATCACGAATTTTAAAAACATTGGAAGACTTAAATTTAATAGAACGCTTACCCAATCCAAATGATGGCCGTGGTGTACTGATACATCTCACAAAATCGGGACTAAAAAACAGAGAAGAAGTAAAACAAAATGTTTTAAAATTTAACAACACTGTCAGAACAGAAATATCTGAAGAAAAACTAAATCACTTTTATGAAGTTTCCGACTGTATCCTGAACCTCATATCAAATAAAAAAATATTCTAACACCATTATATATATTTAGATGAAAACAAGACGAATTAAAAAAATTGCAATTATTGGATCTGGCATCATGGGCAGCGGAATTGCATGTCATTTTGCCAATATTGGAGTTGATGTACTGCTTTTAGATATTGTTCCCAGAGAACTCAACGAAAAAGAAAAAGCAAAAGGTCTAACCCTAGAAGATAAAGTCGTTAGAAATAGATTGGTAAACGAAGCGCTGATGACCTCCTTAAAGTCTAAGCCCTCTCCTATTTATAATCAAAAATTTGCAAGCCGCATTACAACTGGTAATTTAGAAGATGACATTTCAAAAGTAGCTGGTGTAGACTGGATTATGGAAGTTGTAGTGGAGCGCTTAGACATCAAAAAAATGGTGTTTGAAAACCTAGAAAAATACCGAACTCCCGGCACCCTAATTACGTCTAATACATCTGGGATTCCGATAAAATTTATGAGTGAAGGCCGAAGTGAAGAATTTCAAAAACACTTTTGTGGAACACACTTTTTTAACCCAGCACGCTATCTAAAATTATTTGAAATTATTCCTGGTCCAAAAACAGATCCATCAGTTTTAGAATTTTTGAATGGCTATGGCGAACAGTTCCTCGGAAAAACATCAGTGATCGCTAAAGATACGCCTGCGTTTATTGGAAATAGAGTTGGTATTTTTAGCATTCAAAGTTTATTTTATACCGTAAAAGAATTAGAACTTACCATTGAAGAGGTTGATAAACTCTCAGGCCCAGTCATTGGACGCCCAAAATCGGCAACTTTCAGAACTGTAGATGTTGTGGGACTAGACACTCTAGTTCATGTGGCAAATGGAATTCGAGAAAATTGCTCTAATGATGAACGTTTAGAATTATTTGAATTACCCGATTTCATCACTACGATGATGGAAAATAACTGGCTAGGGAGTAAAACTAAACAAGGGTTTTATAAAAAATCCGTTACTGCCGACGGCAAAAAAGAAATCTTAAGTTTAGACTTAACTACTTTAGAATATCGATCTGCAAAACGAGCCAAATTTGCCACTTTAGAATTAACCAAAACAATTGATAAAGTCGTAGATCGGTTTAAAGTTTTGGTTGGTGGAAAAGATAAAGCAGGAGAATTTTATCGCAAAAGTTTTACAGCATTGTTTGCCTATGTATCCAATCGTATTCCAGAGATCACAGACGAACTTTATAAGATTGATGATGCCATGAAAGCAGGCTTTGGATGGGAACACGGTCCATTTCAAATATGGGACGCTATTGGTGTAGAACATGGAATCGAACTCATGAAAGCTGAAGGTTTAGAACCCGCTGCTTGGGTAAGCGAAATGTTAGCATCAGGAAGTACTTCATTTTATACTGTAAAAGAAGGTACATCTTATGCCTATGATATTCCAGAAAAAACACACACTAAAATTCCAGGGCAAGATAGTTTTATCATCCTAGATAACATTAGAAAAACAAACGAAGTCTTTAAAAATTCAGGAGTTGTAATAGAAGACATCGGAGATGGTATTCTCAATCTTGAATTTCAATCCAAAATGAACACTATAGGTGGCGATGTATTAGCAGGTTTAAACAAAGCGATTGACTTAGCCGAAAAAGACTTTTCAGGATTGGTCGTTGGAAACCAAGGAGCTAATTTCTCTGTTGGTGCCAATATTGGAATGATTTTTATGATGGCTGTCGAGCAAGAATATGAAGAACTAAATATGGCTATCAAATACTTTCAAGACACAATGATGCGCATGCGTTATTCTTCGATCCCTACAATAGCCGCACCACACGGAATGGCGTTGGGTGGAGGTTGTGAATTGTCACTTCATGCGGACAAAGTCGTTGCAGCAGCAGAAACCTATATGGGACTTGTAGAATTTGGTGTTGGTGTAATCCCTGGTGGTGGAGGCTCAAAAGAAATGGCGTTAAGAGCACAAGACCATTTTCAAAAAGGCGATGTGCAACTAAATGTATTGCAAGAACATTTCTTAACCATTGGTATGGCAAAAGTATCAACATCTGCCTATGAAGCATTTGACTTAAATCTATTACAAAAAGGAAAAGATGTGGTAGTTGTTAACAAAGACCGACAAATCGCAGTTGCAAAACAACATGCCAAATTAATGAGCGACTCTGGTTACACACAACCGATAAGAAGAACCGATATAAAAGTACTCGGAAAACAAGCCTTAGGAATGTTCTTGGTTGGTACAGACTCCATGCAGGATAGTAACTACATTTCAGCACATGACATGAAAATTGCCAATAAACTAGCCTATGTAATGGCTGGGGGAGATTTATCTGAACCAACCTTAGTATCCGAACAATATGTATTGGATTTGGAACGCGAAGCCTTTTTAAGTTTATGTACCGAACGCAAAACTTTAGAACGCATACAACATATGTTAAAAACAGGGAAACCACTACGTAATTAGAAATATTAAAGAAAATGAAACAAGCATACATAGTAAAAGCATTCCGAACCGCAGTTGGTAAAGCACCAAAAGGCGTATTTCGTTTTAAAAGAACTGACGAATTAGCTGCAGAAACCATCAAACACATGATGAAAGAATTGCCAGATCTGGACCCAAAACGCATAGACGATGTCATTGTTGGAAACGCAATGCCCGAAGGTTCTCAAGGCTTAAATATGGCACGATTAATTTCATTAATGGGATTAGATATAATCGATGTTCCTGGGGTAACTGTAAACCGTTTTTGTTCGTCTGGAATCGAAACCATTGGAATGGCAACAGCAAAAATACAAGCCGGAATGGCCGACTGTATTATAGCGGGTGGAGCTGAAAGTATGAGTAGTGTTCCAATGACAGGATATAAACCAGAACTAAACTACAACCTCGTAAAAGCAGGTCATGAAGACTATTATTGGGGCATGGGAAATACCGCTGAAGCCGTAGCTAATCAGTTTAAAATTTCTCGTGAAGATCAAGATGAATTCGCCTATAATTCTCATATGAAAGCCTTACGTGCACAAGCAGAAAATCGATTTCAAGAGCAAATTGTTCCGATTGAAGTGGAACAAAATTATATTGATGCCAATGGAAAAAAAGCAACCAAATCCTATACCGTTACTAAGGACGAAGGGCCAAGGGCAGGAACAAATAAAGAAGCACTAGCAAAACTAAGGGCAGTTTTTGCTGCAGGAGGAAGTGTAACTGCAGGGAACTCATCACAAATGAGTGATGGAGCTGCCTTTGTAATGGTAATGAGCGAAGACATGGTAAAAGAATTAAACCTGGAACCTATCGCACGATTAGTCAACTATGCAGCAGCAGGAGTTGAGCCAAGAATCATGGGTATTGGACCTGTTAAAGCAATTCCGAAAGCCTTGAAACAAGCAGGCTTGAAACAAAATGATTTGTCTTTAATTGAACTCAACGAAGCCTTTGCTTCACAATCTTTAGCAGTAATACGTGAATTAGATCTCAATCCTGATATTATCAACCCAAATGGTGGAGCAATATCGTTAGGACACCCCCTTGGATGTACAGGCGCAAAACTATCAGTTCAATTGTTTGATGAAATGCGAAAGCAAAACATGAATGGAAAATATGGAGCAGTCACAATGTGTGTCGGAACAGGACAGGGTGCCTGTGGGATCTTTGAGTTCCTTAAGTAGAGAAAAAAGAGTCGAGAGTAGAGGGATCATCATTCGAGTTAGGAACACAATTATTAGTCGCAAAACACAGAAATTATATAAATAACGAAACTTTAAAAAAAATAGAAGAAAAAATAGAAGAATTCCAAAAATGACAAAGGGATTTCAAAACCGTCTCCATTAGGGTCTATTCTCTATTTTCTATCTTCTTTAATCTTTATTAAATACCATGGAAACAAACGACAAACAACTAATCAGAGGAGGGCAATTTTTAGTAAAAGAAACAAAATGTGAAAACGTATTTACGCCCGAAGATTTTACAGAGGAGCAACAAATGATGAAAGAAGCGGTTATGGAGTTTAACGACCGTGAAATCATACCTCACAAAACGCGATTTGAAGCCAAAGATTTTGCGTTAACCGAAGAATGTATGCGTAAAGCAGGAGACCTTGGTTTTTTAAGTGTTGCTGTTCCTGAAGCCTATGGTGGTATGGGAATGGGATTTGTATCAACCGTACTAACTTGCGACTATATTTCTAGCGGAACAGGGTCTTTCAGTACTGCTTTTGGCGCACATACAGGAATTGGAACAATGCCTATTACGTTATATGGAACCGAAGAACAAAAACAAAAATATGTTCCAAAATTAGCTTCTGGAGAATGGTTTGGAGCCTATTGCCTCACAGAACCTGGCGCAGGATCGGATGCCAATTCTGGAAAAACAACTGCTGAATTATCTGCAGACGGAAAGTCTTACAAGATTAATGGGCAAAAAATGTGGATCTCGAATGCAGGGTTTTGTAGTGTCATGATCGTATTTGCACGTATTGAAAATGATAAAAACATTACAGGGTTTATTGTAGAATATGATAGCGAAAATCCTAACGGTATCACTTTGGGAGAAGAAGAACACAAATTAGGGATTCGTGCGTCCTCTACACGTCAAGTATTTTTTAATGATACTGTTGTTCCTGTAGAAAACATGTTAGCGGGGCGTGGCGAAGGATTTAAAATTGCTATGAACTCTCTTAATGTTGGGCGTATCAAATTGGCAGCGGCTTGCTTAGATTCTCAACGACGTATTTTAAATATCGCGGTAAATTATGCTAAAGAACGCAAGCAATTTAAAACCTCCATTGCAGACTTTGGAGCCATTAAGGTAAAAATAGCGGAGATGGCAGCCAGTGCTTATGCTGGTGAATCTGCAACCTACAGAGCTGCAAAAGATATTGAAGACCGTATCGCATTGCGTGAAGCAGCAGGAAACACCCACCAAGAAGCAGAGCTAAAAGGAGTCGAAGAATATGCTATTGAATGTTCTATATTAAAAGTTGCCGTTTCAGAAGATGTACAAAATTGTGCGGATGAAGGCATACAAATCTTTGGAGGAATGGGGTTCTCGGAAGAAACTCCGATGGAGTCTGCTTGGAGAGATGCTCGAATTGCGCGTATCTACGAAGGAACTAACGAAATTAATAGAATGCTTTCTGTAGGTATGCTCGTTAAAAAAGCCATGAAAGGGCATGTCGATTTACTTGGGCCAGCTTCAAAAGTTCAAGAAGAACTTATGGGGATTCCTTCTTTTGAAACTCCTGATTATTCCGAGTTATTTTCAGAAGAAAAAGAAATGATTAAGAAGTTGAAAAAGACCTTTTTAATGGTCGCTGGAGGAGCTGTTCAAAAATATGGACCTCAACTCGAAGAGCATCAACAACTGTTAATCGCAGCTGCAGATATATTGATTGAAATTTATATGGCAGAATCCGCAATATTGAGAACTGAAAAAAATGTAAAGCGTACGAGTGAAAAAGAGCAATCTGCACAAATTGCAATGGCAAAATTATATTTGTACCATGCAGTAGATATTGTCGAAGAAAAAGGAAAAGAAAGTATTATTTCGTTTGCAGAAGGAGACGAACAGCGTATGCTTTTGATGGGATTGAAACGTTTTACGAAATATGCAAACTACCCTGATATCGTAGATTTACGTATCGAAATTGCTGAAAAAGTGAAAGAAGAAAATTGTTATTGTTTTTAAATACCTCAATATCTATTTATTTAGAAAAAACGTCTCAATGAATATTGAGGCGTTTTTTTGCATAATATCGTGTCTTTTAAGGCAACATTTAAAAATTGTGTAACTTTATGGAAAAATTTTAAATATGAACGCCAAATCTCTATTATCAATTCCTATTTTGCTTTTCAGTATGTTGATTAATGGACAAAGTTTGAAATCCGACTCAAAACCCTTTACACATCAAGATACATTAAGAGGGAGTATAACACCTGAACGTGTGTGGTGGGATTTGAACTATTACCATTTAGACATCGCTGTAAATCCAAAAACAAAGTCCATTAAGGGAAAAAATACGATTCGCTATACGATTCTTAAACCCTATCAAACGCTTCAAATCGATTTACAAGAGCCTATGAGAATCACAAGAGCCCTTCAAGATGGTAAAGAATTAAGAGTTAAAAAAGACGGAAATGCACATTTTATCACCTTAAAAAAACCACATATAAAAATTAACACTCAGGAAGAAATTGAAATTTATTATGAAGGCAAGCCACGAGTAGCCGTGAGAGCACCGTGGGATGGTGGGATTTCTTGGAAAAAAGACAACAATGGCATTGATTTTATTGCCTCCTCCTGTCAGGGTTTAGGGGCTAGTGTTTGGTGGCCAAACAAAGACCACATGTATGATGAAGTCGACAGCATGAAAATTAGTGTAAATGTTCCGAAACATCTGATGAATATTTCTAATGGAAGACTTCAATCGGTTGTAGAAAAAGACAATGAAACCACAACCTATAATTGGGTGGTCACAAATCCGATTAACAATTATGGGGTGAATATTAACATAGGAGATTATGTTCATTTTTCTGAAGTGTATGAAGGCGAAAAAGGGCCTTTAGATATGGACTACTATGTTTTGAGAGATAACCTGGAAAAGGCCAAGAAACAATTTAAAGATGCTCCAAAAATGATGCAAGCTTTTGAACATTGGTTTGGCCCCTACCCTTTCTATAGGGATAGTTTCAAATTGGTAGAAGTTCCCTACTTGGGAATGGAACACCAAAGCTCTGTAACCTATGGAAATCAATATAAACAAGGCTATCTCGGAAGAGATTTATCGAGAACAGGATGGGGATTAAAATTTGATTTTATTATTATTCACGAATCTGGACATGAATGGTTTGCAAATAACATTACCTACAAAGACGCTGCTGAAATGTGGATTCACGAAGGATTTACGGCCTACTCAGAAAATCTGTTTTTAGATTACCACTATGGAATTGAAGCCTCGGCTGATTACGTCATTGGAACGAGAGCAAACATCCAAAATGATAAACCCATTATTGGGACATATAACGTGAATTCCGAAGGATCTTCTGATATGTATTATAAAGGTGCCAATATGCTACACACTCTACGTCAACTGGTGAACGATGACAAAAAATGGAGACTGCTTTTGAGAGGCTTAAATAAAACATTCTACCATCAAACCGTAACCACTCAAGAAATTGAAAACTATATAAGTGAATTTTTAGGTTTAGATCTAACAGCCTTTTTTGATCAATATCTCAGAGATGTACGCATACCCAATTTTGAATATTATATCGATGATAATGAGTTAAGCTACCGTTGGAATAATGTCGTCAAAAATTTTGAAATGCCCATTGAAATAGAAGTCAACAAAGAAAACTACTGGCTCTATCCAAATTCTGATTGGCAAAAAATGGAAATCAATACCTCGGAAATTCGCATAGATAGAAACTATTATATCGAGCATAAAAAACTAAAATAAAACTATATCCAAATGAAAACTATTCTAACATTCTTACTAATGGCAGTAAGTTTCACTGGATTCTCACAAGAATTCTCAATGGAGCTTCTTAAAAATAAGACACCTCGAAACATCGGTCCGGGTGGCATGTCGGGACGGGTAACTTCCATTGACGTGGTGCTTTCAAACCCAGATATTATGTATGCAGGCACTGCATCTGGGGGGCTGTGGAAATCAACTTCAGGAGGCATCAAATGGAATCCAATTTTCGATAATGAAGCTACAGCCTCAATTGGTGCTGTTGCAATTCAACAATCCAATCCCAGTGTCATTTGGGTAGGAACTGGTGAGGGAAACCCAAGAAACAGTCTAAATGGAGGCTATGGGATTTATAAATCATTAGATGGTGGTAAAACTTGGCAATTAATGGGCTTAGAAAAAACGCGACACATTCATCGTGTTATTATAGACCCTACAAATCCAAATACAGTTTATGTTGCAGCAATTGGATCACCTTGGGGAATACATTCAGAACGAGGCGTGTATAAAACCACTGATGGTGGTAAAACATGGGTGAACATATTATACACCAATCCAAAAAGTGGTGCAGCTGATTTGGTGATGGATCCTCAAAACCCCAATAAATTAATCGCAGCCATGTGGGAACACAAACGCGACCCTTGGTTTTTTAATTCAGGAGGAGAAGGCTCTGGACTATACAGCACCTATGATGGTGGAGAAACTTGGAAAAAAATAAGTTCGGAAGATGGATTGCCTGAAGGAAATTTAGGCAGAATTGGTGTGGCAATTGCGCCGAGCAAACCTGATGTCGTTTATGCCTTGATTGAAGCCAAAAAGAACGCCTTATACAAAAGTAGTGATGGAGGTGAGCACTGGGAAATGGTCAGTAACAACATGGACGAAATTGGAAATCGACCGTTTTATTATGCCGATATTTATGTCGATTCTCAAAATGAAAATCGATTGTTTTCAATTTTCACCTACGTCAATGTAAGTGAGGATGGCGGAAAAAGTTTTAAACAACTCATGCCCGCTTATGGAGTTGATAACGGTATTCATCCCGACCACCACGCTTGGTGGATACATCCCACAAATAGCGATTTTATGATTGATGGAAACGATGGAGGATTAAATATCACTAAAGATGGTGGTGATAGTTGGCGCTTTATAGGTAATTTGCCCGTAGCACAATTTTACCATATTAATGTAGATAATGAATTTCCATACAATGTTTATGGCGGTATGCAAGACAACGGATCTTGGAGAGGTCCAGCCTATGTATGGCGTGCACAAGGCATTCGAAATTCGTATTGGCAAGAAATCAGTTTTGGAGATGGGTTTGATGTCATTCCAGATAGAGATGACTCTCAATTTGGATGGACCATGAGTCAAGAAGGCTATGTCAGTCGTTACGATTGGAAAACAGGAAATAATTATATCGTACGTCCAACTCACCCAGATGCGGATATAAGCCTTCGATTTAATTGGAATGCAGCAATCAATATAGATCCCAACTCAAATAACACCCTATATTTTGGTAGTCAGTTTGTGCATAAATCAACTGATAAAGGTAATACATGGCAAATTATTTCTCCCGATTTAACCACAAACGATCCCGAAAAATTAAAACAACACGAAAGTGGTGGACTAACGATGGATGCTACTGGAGCAGAAAACCATTGTACAATCTTAGTCATTGAACCCTCTGAAGTGGAAGCTGACATGCTTTGGGTAAGTACCGACGATGGGCGTGTTCACTATACACAGAACGGCGGTGAGCAATGGATTGAGGTCACTAAAAACATTAAAGGCTTACCTAAAGGGGGTTGGATTCCACAAATCAAAGCGTCCAAAACAAACAAAGGAGAAGCACTTTTAGTTGCCAATGATTACAGACGCTTTAATTATACACCTTATGTATATCGTACCAAAAACTACGGAAAATCATGGGAACGTGTTGTTGATGCAACAGATGTAAGCAGTTATGTTTTGTCAATTGTAGAAGATCCGGAAGAACCTAATTTATTGTTTTTAGGAACAGATGATGGGCTTTACGTTTCTATAGACAAAGGGACGATATGGACAAAATGGACTGAAGGATTTCCAACCGTTCCAGTAAAAGATTTAGTCATTCATCCGCGTGAGCAGGATTTAGTGATTGGGACTTTTGGACGAGCCGCATGGGTGTTAGACGATATTCGTCCGCTGAGAGCCATCGCAAAAGATCAGAATATACTTCAAAAAACTGTGTACTTATTTGACCCACCAACGGCCTATCAAGCGGCGTATCAACAACCTACGGGAAGTCGATTTGGTGGAGATGCCCTTTATAATGGTGAAAACAGAAAAAGTGGAGCACGGTTTTCGTATTACTTAAACGTTAAAGAAATAGACACAACAGCGGTTAAAGATGAAGCTAAGAAAGATACTTTAACCGAAGTCAAATGGGATTCTTTACAACTTCAACTGTTTGATGGGGAGCGTCTAATTCGAACTCTAAAACAAAAAGCACCCAAGGAAAGTGGAATGCATTCATGGAAATGGAATATGGATGAAAAAGGCGTTGAATGGCCTTCAAGGAAGATACGAAAATTAACTCGAGAACCATCTGGAGTACAAGTGATCCCAGGAACTTACCGTGCTGTACTGAGTTATGGCAATCAACGTTCTGAAACTCAAATTGAGGTTCAGAGCGATCCTCGAATTCAATATAATGCAATAGCAGTCAAAGCGGTTTATGAAGCCTCAAAAGCATTCGAACAGCTGCAAAAAGTAACAGCTGATGCCGTTAAACAACTTGTTGAAAGCAATACTATTGCTTCTGAATTTTCTGAACAATTGAGTGAAAAAGACAAGACATTACATAAAGATGCCATAAAAAGCTGTGAAGAGATTACAAAAAAAATAGACACTCTTTTGGCGCTTTACTTTGGAAAAGAAGACAAACGCCAAGGGATTACTAGCGACCCTGAGGTTTCTGTAACAGAGCGCATTGGAACAGCATTGTCTTATATCCGCAGTCGAAAAAGTGGACTAACAGACACTGAACGCAGTCTTATTAAACAAGCCAAAACTGCTATTGACAGTGCCCTGTCAGCTACAAATCGTTTTTTTGAAAACGACTGTAAAGCGTTTAAAACTGAAATGGAAACCAAAGACCTGTCGCCTTTTAAAACCACAAAAACATTTGAACTAAAATAACTACATTTTGATGCATTTGTAATTTTTTAACTAACTTTCGTCTAACTAAATTTAAAAAATGAAACATTCATACCTAAATTTTCGATACTCAGGAGAATGATTAAGTGAATGTAACACACACCTTCAGCGGGCAGGCATGACCGAAAAAAAAACAATAATTATAAACATATGAAAAGAACGATTCTAACTACACTACTTATTTTAAGTGTTTTGGCATGTAAAAAGAATGTCAAAAAGACAGAAACTTCAAACACAACCCAAGACGTTGTTGAAAAGGCACGCGCTTTAACCATTGCACTCAGTCCTAAAAGTGAGAGTGCAGTAACAGGTACTGCTAAATTTGTAGAAACCAAGGGCGTGGTGCAGATGACTGCAGTGCTTAAAGGGCTTTCTGAAGGTTCTCATGCAATTCATATTCATGACAAAGCAGATTGCTCGTCCTTAGATGGTAAGTCAACTGGAGGACATTGGAACCCAACGGCACAACCCCACGGAAAATGGGGGGACGAAACGGGCTATCACAAAGGCGATATAGGGAATTTTGTGGTTGAAAATTCTGCTGATGAAACCACCGTAGAGTTTAGCACAGACGAATGGTGTATTGGTTGTGGAGACCCAACTAAAGATATTCTGGGTAAAGGGGTTATTGTTCACCAAGGTGTGGATGATTTTGTATCTCAACCCTCTGGTGCTGCCGGAAGCCGCGTAAGTTGTGGCGGAATTATCCAATAAGTTAAGTGCAAACATACAGACATAAAGCTACGCTTTGGGGTGGCTTTTTTATTTCTTATACGTTTTTGATTACTTAAATTTTTGTCTTAAATAATACTTACAACTTTTGATAATAGTAGGGCCACGCATTACGTCATAAAAATACTACCTTTGTGACATGGGATTAAACAACAACGATATATTCAAAAAACTTAGAGTCGCTCATAAATTAAGAGATGATGATATTGTAAAAATTTGCAGTTTAAAAGATTTTAAAATCACTAAAAGTGAACTGAACGCCATTTTTAGAAACGAAAACCACCCAAAATACATGGAATGTGGCGATCAGTTTTTACGTAATTTTTTAGACGGACTCATCATTCACTTAAGAGGTCCCATGCCTCAAAAGGGTTCTAAACCCAGCTCCGTTTCTAAAAACCAATCCTTATGAATCAGATAAATTTTCCCAAATAAGAGTAACAAATCATAACATTGACCGACTAACCTATAAAACCAATCAATTTGACATCAGAACGTAATTTTGTAGAACTGTTGCAAAAGCACCAGAATATTGTGCATAAAATTTGCAGGCTCTACACTAATGATCCTGATGCACATAAAGATTTGTTCCAAGAGATTACCATCCAGTTATGGAAAGCATATCCCAAGTTTAGAGGAGATTCAAAATTTAGTACATGGATGTATCGAGTGGGCCTAAACACTTCCATTACCTTGTACCGAAAGTCCTTGAAGCGGATCGAAAGTCAGCGTATAGACCCTGTAGCTTATAAACTTTCTTACGAAGAATACGATGATACTAAGGATGAACAACTAAAACTAATTTATGCAGCTGTTCATAAACTTAACGACATAGAAAAAGCAATTGTTTTCCTGTATTTGGAAAATAAAAATTATAAAGAAATTAGTGAAACATTGGGAATTAGCGAAGTGAATTCGCGTGTTCGAATGAACCGTATTAAAACAAAACTAAAAACCCAGTTAAACTCTTAATTATGGATGAATTAGAACTGTTAAAAAAAGACTGGGAAACGTCTTCTAAAAACTATCGTGAGTTCAATAAAGAAGAACTTTATAAGATAATCAGTAAGCGTTCCTCATCAATTGTAAAGTGGATTTTTATAATCAGCCTCTTAGAATTTGGGTTTTGGAGTCTTATTTCACTAGGGTTCAACGGTAGTGAAGATTTAGAAAAAATACAAAGCTACAATGTAAATCACATAATTTATCCGCTTACAATCTTAGGATATGTTGTGTTGATTTATTTCTTATATGAGTTTTATAAAAACTACAGAACTATTTCAGCAACAGAAAATACTAAGATGTTGATGGAACGCATTTTAAAAACCCGAAGAACAGTAAGACACTATGTGATTTTTAATCTTGTTTTTGTGTGTATTTCCATCGTTATAGGAGTATATATAGAGCTCACAAACAATCCGGAATCACAAACCCTTATAAATAGTATTGAATCAGAAGGTGATGGTAACCTTACAATATTCTATCTAATTGTTATTGGATTAAGTCTGGTTGCAATGGCGCTTATTTCGGCGGTATTAATTGGATTCTACTATTTGATTTATGGGCTTCTATTGAAACGTTTAAAATCGAATTACAAACATTTAAAAGAAATGCAAAGCGAATCCTAGTTTACCATTTCCGTTTTGTATTCAAAGCTTCATTCTCTATCAATTCCTGCTGAGAAATTACTTTCATAAAAGAGGGATGTTGTTCAATTGCATACTCAATTTTTTCTACAATCTGTTCAATTGTTTCCTTTTCATAATCAATCTCTAAAGGATTTTTGATTTCCATGGTTTGTAGAATATTTTTTTTCTTCACACGAATGCCTTTTTTATCAAAAGAACGTCGAAAACCATCAATGACAATCGGTACAACAATCGGCTTATAATGCTTAATAATATGCGCTGTTCCTTTTCTAATCGGTTTAAAAGGTGTGGTTGTTCCTTGTGGAAATGTAATCACCCAACCATCATTTAGTGCCTTATTGATATTTGAAATATCACTCATTTTCACCTGTCGATTCACATTTTCTCCAGATGCACGCCAGGTTCTTTCAATGCTAATCGAACCCGCATAAGCAAATATTTTTGGAAGCAACCCAGATTTCATAGTTTCTTTAGCCGCTACAAAATACATATTCAATTTCGGGTTCCACAAATAGCCAACATTTTTGATATTGTCATTACGGCCACTTAGTGCTGCATTAAATACATGAAACATCGCCATCACATCCGCAAAATACGTTTGATGGTTAGAAATAAACAATACATTTTGGTCGGGTAAATTTCGTAGAATCTCAGAACCTTCAATTTGAAGTTCATTAAACCCTCTGTAACGCCGGTGGCTTAATACACCTGCTATTCGAATAATCCATTTTTTAAAAAACAGAAATTGACCAAAAATATTTTTTTTAAATAGACCCATCTATACTTTTAAATTGGTTTGCAAACCTAAGCTATTTTTTTAAAACTTGATTTATCATTGTTTTAATTTCTATCAACATCATGGCGGTGGCTCCCCATACAATACGATCTTTAAGTTTAAACGCTGGTACTTCGTGAGTTACTCCTTCTGATACCAATACTTCTGAAAGAACTTCCGATTTTTTATTAAGAAATTCTGCCAAAGGCACTTCAATTACGGCATCGACTTCTGATTTTTGAAGCGTAAACTTCAGTGGAGTCTTTGCAATCCCTAAAAAAGGAGAAACCAAAAAATTACTGGGTGGAATATATAAGGACGATAATTCTCGTAAAACCGTAATTTTATCAGAAGACACCCCTATTTCTTCAAAAGTCTCTCGCAAAGCGGTTGCTTCCTTGGAAGTATCTTCAGGTTCTGGTTTACCTCCAGGGAATCCAACTTGAGCAGAATGCACACCTTTATATGATTTTCGCACGATTAACACCAACAAGGTTTCGCCTTCAGTACTGGGGTAAAACAATGCTAATACAGCCGCTGGTTTTGCAGATTTTCGTTCGTCTTTAAACCGTTCTAATAAGTGGTCACGAAAAGGAGGCGCCATTTTTAACAGTGTTTCTAATCCTGGCAAACCCAATTTATTTATTACTTGAATCGTTTTTTCAAATGCCTTAAATCTCATATATTACAGTTCAATAAATCTATACGATCTATGCGGTTTTTTCTACTATTATTTTTAAGTATTATGTTGATACATTGTGAAGGTAAGAAAACAAATACAATCAAAACTAAAAAAAAGAATAGTCCTATTGTAACAAAAGAATTGAGATCTGAAAAAAAAGAACCTAATTTTCTTTTAAACGATTCAAATGTTATGGAATTTTTATTGGACTATGACAAAACGCACAAAGAAAATACTGTAAGAATTACTACCGATTTTGGAACCATTGATATTAAATTGTTTGAAGAAACTAAATTTCACCGCTCAAATTTTATTTACCTTACTAATAAAAAGTATTTCAATGATACTCAGTTCTATAGAGTAATTCAAAACTTTGTAATTCAAGGCGGAAATAGTGACGATCGTGAAACGTATATAAAACGACGCAACATTGGTAAATACTTACTACCTAATGATTACGACAAAGGATTTAAGCACCACCGGGGTATGGTAAGTATGCCAAGCAAAAACGTAGATAACCCTTATAAAAAAGCCTCACCTTTTGAGTTTTTCATTGTGCAACAACAAGGCGGAGCACATCATTTAAATGGAGATTACACCATTTTTGGAACCGTAATTCGTGGCATGGAAGTGATTGATAAAATTGCAGCAGTACCAACCGATGCGAGCGATTGGCCACTTCAAAATGTGTATATTAAAGCCGTTGAAATCCTAAAATAATTTTAAATCCACTAGAGAAATATTTTATTTTAGTAAATTGTCGAAATCATTTAACCCTTAAAACCCGTAATCAATGAAAATTAATGTACCAAATTCTTACCTCAAAGTTTTTTTTATAAGTTTTCTAACCCTTAGTATGAGTTGTAAAAAAGACATAAAAACAACTTTCGAAAATCCCTTATTACAAGAGTGGAAAGGCCCATATGGTGGTATTCCTGCATTTGACACCATGGATGTTAAAGACATTCAAGAAGCGGTCGAAATAGGGATGGAACTCAACCTCTCAGAAATCGAGGTGATTGCAAATTCTACAGAAGCACCAACTTTTGAAAATACCATTGAAGCAATGGAACGTTCTGGAGCAGAATTGGACCGTGTTTTTTCCTATTATGGAATAATGAGTTCTAATATGTCCTCACCAGAATTCAGAAAAGTACAATCAATCCTTGCACCAAAACTATCTGAATTTTCTTCAAAAATCAATCAAAATAAAGCCCTTTTTGATCGAATTAAATCCGTTTATGAAGCATCTTTAATCACACCGTTGGAAGCCGATCAACAACGTGTCGTAGAACTAATATATACTGGTTTTGCGATGCGTGGTGCTGAATTAAATGCTAAAAAGAAAGCACGTTACGCAGCGATCGATAAAGAGTTATCAACCCTCTACAATACGTTTTCAGATAATGTACTTCATGATGAAGAAAATTATGTTACCTATTTAAATGCCGATCAGTTGGGTGGACTTTCTGAAAGTTTTATTAAGTCTGCTGCTGCTATTGCTACCGAAAAAGGAAAGAAAGGGAGTTATGCAATAACTAATACGCGATCTTCAATGGATCCATTTTTAACGTATTCTACAAACAGAGACTTAAGAAAACAAGTGTGGACCAATTATTATTCTCGTGGCGATAATGGCGATGCGTATGACAATAATCTTATCATTGCTAAGATTTTAAAATTACGTCGTGAGCGTGTGGAATTGTTAGGCTTTAAGAACTACGCGGAATGGCGTTTACAAAACCGTATGGCAAAAACACCAGAAAATGCATTAAGTTTGATGAAAGCCGTTTGGAAAGCATCCATTGCTCGTGTGGACGAAGAAGTGGCAGATATGCAAGGCATAGCCAATGCAAATGGTGATAACATCACTATAGAACCTTGGGATTACCGCTACTATGCTGAA
>Ga0228672_1000388_pt1 | contig 23011 bp, 22 predicted proteins | sample 90DmetaG_FD_182788 | JGI IMG/M metagenome (GOLD analysis project Ga0228672, IMG submission 182788) | Seawater microbial communities from Monterey Bay, California, United States - 90D | ecosystem: Environmental > Aquatic > Marine > Coastal | place: USA: California | collected 2016-11-08 | reverse complement strand
TGTTCAAGCCGTCAAATCAAAAGAATTTCTTAGTTTTTTTAAAGCCTCTGCTGTTCTATTTACTGCCGCTATGTTTGCTTTTGCTATGAATGCCACTAATTTGATGGCAACCAGTGAATATACCAAAGAAAGTACACGTGGTAAAGGAGAATTGACGATCAGTTCAGATGGTAGCCCCAAAGCACAATCAACGGGTTTAGATAAAGCTTATATTACACAATACAGTTATGGAGTATTAGAAACCTTTAATTTACTGATTCCCCGATTTATGGGTGGAGGAAATAGAGAAGATGTTGGAAAAGATTCTGAAACCTATAAAGTGATAAGAGCTATGGGAGCGTCTCCCTTACAAGCACTTCAAATTTCTAAAGAAGCGCCCATGTATTGGGGCGATCAACCCATAGTTGAGGCTCCAGCATATATAGGAGCCACTGTGATTTTTCTTTTTGTATTGGCGTTGTTTCTGTATCAAGGCCGCTTCAAATGGTGGTTGGTTACTGGAGTTTTGATTTCTTTGCTGTTATCATACGGAAAGAACTTAGCATTCCTAACACACTTTTTTATTGACTATGTCCCTCTCTATAATAAGTTTAGAGCGGTAAGCTCCATTCAAGTCATTTTAGAACTGTGTATTCCATTATTGGCAACTCTTGGATTAACAAAACTATTTCAAAAAAATATAAGTTCAGCATCAAAGTTAGCCGCTTTAAAAACATCGTTGGGAATTGTAGCAGGATTAACGGTTTTATTTTTGATTTTCAAAAACAGCTTGTTTGATTTTGTTGGGGGTAATGATGGTCAATTTGACCCGTCTTTAGTCAAAGCTTTTCGAAAGGATCGTAGTGCTATTTTTACAGAGGACACATTGCGGACCTTGTTTTTAGTTTTGGCCGTTGGAGGGGTGATTTTTGCTTATCTCAAACAAAAAATAGCTCAAAATACCACGCTGGTTGTTTTGGGTATTCTCCTTATTTTTGATTTGGTTGGAGTTGATCGTCGTTATGTTAACAATGATAATTTTGTTTCAGCACTAAAAGTAGATCGTCCGTATCAGGCAAGTAAGATTGATAAAGAAGTATTAAAAGACACCTCAAATTATAGAGTTTTTGACAGTTCAGATAACTCCACTAAATCCTCTTATTTTCACAATTCAATAGGCGGGTATCATGCTGCAAAATTACGCCGTTTTAATGCTTTACAAGAATTTCATATTTATAAAAATAACTTTGAAGTTCTGAATATGCTCAATACAAAGTATATCATTTATCAAAATAGACAAGGAGATATTGAGTATTTTGAAAATGAAAATGCAAATGGAAATGCCTGGTTTGTTGATGAAATTGAATCGTTTGAAACTGCAAATGATGAAATTTTAGCGTTGAATAAAATAAATACAAAAACAACTGCAATAGCCAATGCTTCAGACTTGAAATCCAAACGTTTTGTGAAAGATTCCATGGCTTCAATCCAATTAGTAGATTATAAACTTAATCATTTGGTTTATGAAACCAAAAATACTGAAGATGGGTTTGCAGTTTTTTCTGAGGTTTACTATAAGAATGGATGGGATGTTACGATAGATGGAGTAGAAGTGAATCATTATAATGTGAATTATGTACTTCGTGGCTTAGAAATCCCGAAAGGAACCCATAACGTAGTATTTACATTTAATCCAACGGTAGTGAGAACAGGCTCAACAATTAGCTTAGTGAGTAGTATGTTGTTAGTGTTGCTAATTCTAGGTCAAGGACTTTTAATTTACAGAAAATCATCGTGAAAAAGGTACTCATTATTACGTATTATTGGCCGCCAGCTGGTGGTCCTGGGGTTCAACGTTGGTTGAAGTTCATAAAATACTTACCTAATTTTCAAATTAAACCCATTGTGTATTGCCCAGAGACTCCCAATTATCCCCAAACAGATTCTTCCTTGCTTTCGGATGTGAGTTCCGATTTAACAGTTTTAAAAACTCCTATACGAGAACCTTATAAATGGGCACAATTTTTTTCGAAGTCTAAAGTATCGGATTTGTCTAAAGGGCTCATTTCAAATCCAAAAAAACAATCTTTTTTAGAAAAAGCACTCCTGTTTATTAGGGGTAATTTTTTTATTCCAGACGCGCGAATATCTTGGGTACGTCCATCGGTGTCTTTTTTGTCAGAATATATTAAAACGCACCAAATTGACACAATTGTGACTACAGGACCACCCCATAGTTTACATTTGATTGGATTGCAGCTAAAACAAAAACATGCTCTAAAATGGGTCGCTGATTTTAGAGATCCCTGGACGCAAATAGGATATCATAAAAAATTAAAGCTTAGTGCTTTTGCGCACAAAAAACATAAAAAATTAGAAGCTGACGTGCTTCAAACTGCTGATGAATTATTGGTAACCAGCTTAAAAACCAAAACACTATTTTTAGAGCTAACAACCCAACCAATAACGGTTCTCACAAATGGATTTGATTTTGAAATCACAGATGACAGTTCATTAGATTCTAAGTTCACTTTATCTCATATTGGATCTTTACTTGAAGGCCGTAATCCCACTACTTTATGGAGTGTATTATCAGAATTGATAAAAGAATCCGCAGATTTTGCTGATGCGTTTCAGCTGAACCTAATTGGTTTTGTAAGTACAGGGGTTTTGGAGACGATTAAATCTTATGGGTTAGAAAACTACATAGGTATTACTGGATACATCCCCCACAACACCGTTTTAGAATTTCAAAAAAAATCTCAACTGCTATTGCTTGTCGAAGAAGATTCAAAAGAAACCGAATATATTATTCCAGGGAAATTATTTGAATATATGGGGTCTAAACGTCCAATAATCGCTATCGGACCTCAATCCTCTGATATCGAAAAAATTTTAAATCAAACTCGGTCTGGAACGTATTTTAGATATGACGAGGCAGTTGCACTTCGCACGCTTTTATTACAGCATTTTGAGGCTTATAAACTCCAGCAATTACACGTGGATTCAAAAGGGTTAGAGGCTTATAGTCGTAGATCGTTAACCCAACAATTAGCGCAAAAACTTATGAATTAACAAAAAACTCCGTAGTGATTGGGATATTCAACTACGGAGTTTTCAGCTAACAAACTAAAATTATCTTCGTTGTACTGACCTTTTCTTTGCACGCACTCTTGGTGATCTTTGAGCAATTGCTCTTGAATTTTTTATCACCGCTTTGTTGCGTTTTACCAAATTAGGCGTATTTGTTTCTCTCCTTTTGTAAGAGCTTGTGTCTCTAGTATTAGATCGATTTGCTGTTGACCGTGTTGTTTTTCGTCTAGTTTTATAGCGGTCACTATGGTTCGATCGGGAATTGGCTACCCTGTTTGGACCTCTTCGATTTCTATATACAGTTGGACGACGGTTGTTTCTGTACGGTCTTTCGTAATGGTATCTAATAGGTGTGTAGTATCTTCTGTATGGTCTTTTGTAAATCACACAATATTGGTAGTTTGGAACTCTATAATATGAATGCCAAACGCTAGGCGTATAATACCGGTGGTGACGGTTCACATATCCAATACAGTGGGAATTATTATTACGACCATAGTTAATTCGCATGTTGCCAATCCAAGCTACTCGACCTCTAAGGTCATAACTTATTTGTACGGATCCTGCTTGGCTGATACGTCCATAATAATCATAATAAACAGGGGTGTTTTCAATTTGAATTACCGCTCCATAGTTGTCATATTGAATGTAAGCACTGTAATCATAGCCCGTATTGAAGCTGATATTTAGTCCATTATGATTAGAAAATTGAACAAAATTTTGACGCTGTCTAAGGACATTAAAATCAAATTGACCATCGTTAAAAATAGCAAACTCAATCCCTTGTTCATTAAACACGAAAGAATTACCCGTTCTCAAATGAGTGGGAACTGTAGCCGCAGTTACGCTTCCAAATAGGGTTAAAGTAACGAGTGTTAAAAAGAATGCTCTCATAATACAAGGATTTAAAAGTTAAACTCATCTATGTATTACCAAACAGCATGCCAAAAATTCCTTGCCTAACTTAGTATTCTGATTATCAATTAATTAAAATTAAAAATCTAAGTTAATTTACTTTTAAGAAATTCAGCAGTAGAAGATTTTTTTGATTTAGAAACAGCTTCAGGCGTCCCTTCAGCTAAGACATAACCGCCGTTTTCACCGCCTTCAGGACCTAAATCAATCACATGATCGGCACATTTGATTAGGTCTAAATTGTGTTCGACAACCAATACAGAATGTCCTTTATCTATTAGGGCATTAAAAGATTTGAGTAATTTTTTAATATCATGAAAATGTAGTCCAGTCGTAGGTTCATCAAAAATAAATAAACCTGTTTCTGCCTTAGAACCTTTACCTAAAAAAGAAGCTAGTTTTATTCGTTGTGCTTCACCACCTGAAAGGGTTGAAGAACTTTGTCCAAGGGTCACATATCCGAGTCCTACATCCTGAAGTGGCTGCAGTTTTGTTTTGATTTTAGGGACGTTGTGTGTTTCAAAAAAAGCAATTGCATCATCAATAGTCATATTTAAAACATCATCAATTGTTTTGTTGTGAAACTTAATTTCTAACACTTGTTTTTTGAAACGTTTCCCATCACAAGCCTCACAAAGCAATTGAACATCGGCCATAAATTGCATTTCAATGGTAACTGTTCCTTCGCCTTTACACGTATCGCAACGCCCTCCATCGACATTAAATGAAAAATGTTTAGGTTGATAATTTCTTAGAACACTTAATTTTTGTTTGGCAAATAACGCCCGAATATCATCGTAGGCTTTGATATACGTCACAGGATTGGAACGTGAAGAACGTCCAATTGGGTTCTGATCGACAAATTCGATAAACTTTACAGTACTAAAATTGCCTTCTATAATTGTAAATTCTCCAGCTTTTTCGCCATAACCGCCAATAGATTTAAGCAAGGCTGGATAAACTATTTGTTTGACAAGTGTACTTTTACCACTTCCAGAAACACCAGTCACCACAGTGAGCATGTTTAATGGAATAGTGACATCAATATTCTTTAAATTATGCTCTCGCGCCCCTTTGATGGTTACACTATATTTTGAGGTTCTTCGTTTTTTGGGGACTTCAATATCCAAAGCTCCATTAAGGTATTGTGCCGTTAGAGTATTACTTTTTAAAAGTGTTTTGTAATCCCCACTCGCCATAACCTCTCCACCAAAAGTACCGGCTTCGGGTCCAATATCAATCACATGATCGGCAGCAGCCATAATGCCTTCATCGTGCTCCACCACAATTACCGTATTTCCTAAATCTCGCAACGCATTCAAAACATTGATAAGTCTTTCGGTGTCTTTGGAATGGAGTCCAATACTCGGTTCATCTAAAATATACATAGATCCCACAAGGCTACTTCCTAGAGAGGTAGCGAGGTTGATGCGTTGACTTTCGCCTCCAGATAAGGTATTTGATTTTCTGTTTAAGGTTAAATAATCCAATCCCACATTGGATAAAAATTCAAGGCGATTATTTATTTCTTTTAGAAGGCGTTTGGCAATTTCCTGAGCTTTGTCATCCAGTTTTAAGGTTTTGAAAAATACACTCAAATCTTTGAGTGATAACTCAACCAAATCCGTAATTGATGCGCCTCCAACTTTTACAAAATTGGCTTCTTCTCTTAAGCGTTTACCTTGACAGCTTTCACATTTTGTTTTTCCTCTGTAGCGCGATAGCATCACGCGGTTTTGGACTTTGTAGGCTTTGGATTCCAATTCTTCAAAGAAGGCCTGGAGTCCAGTAAAATGAGAGTTACCTTTCCATAGTAATTTTTTGTGTTTGGCTTCTAATTCAAAGTAAGGTTTATGAATTGGGAAGTCAAATTTGTGGCTGTTATTGACAAGTTGATCCCTGTAATACTTCATACTTTCTCCGCGCCATGGAAATACCGCATTTTCATAAATCGAAAGCGAAGTATTTGGAACCACAAGGCTCGCATCAATTCCAATAACATCGCCATAACCTTCACATTTTGGACAGGCTCCATAAGGGTTATTAAAACTGAAGAAATGGGTATTGGGCTCTAAAAATTTTTGACCATCAAGTTCAAATGAATTGCTAAATTCTCGTGTTTTAAAATCGTCTAATTTCTCAATCAGACAGCGTCCTTTTCCCTCAAAAAATGCCATTTCAACAGCGTCTGCCAATCGGTTATAAAAATCGTCATTGTCTTTGACGATAACACGATCAACGACTAGATGGAGTGTTTTGGGTAATGTTTTAAAATCTTCAATTTGTTCGATACGTTCTACAGTACTGCCGATCTTGATTCGTGCGAACCCTTGGTGTTGAAGCGCTTGAAGTTTGTTTTCCATCGTTCGACCTTCCTCCAACTGGATAGGGGATAGGAGTAGTAGTTTATCGCCTGTTTCGAATGTTTTAATGTAATTAATAACATCGGTAGTGGTATCTTTTTGCACTTCATTATTGGAAATAGGAGAATAGGTTTTTCCAATTCGTGCAAACACTAGTTTTAAATAATCATAAATTTCGGTGGTTGTTCCAACTGTAGATCGTGGGTTGGTGGAATTGACCTTTTGTTCAATGGCAATCGCTGGTGCAATGCCTTTGATATAATCGACTTTTGGCTTGTGGAGACGTCCCAAAAATTGTCGTGCATAACTCGATAAACTTTCTACATACCGCCGTTGACCTTCAGCATATAAAGTGTCAAATGCCAAACTTGATTTCCCAGAGCCTGAAAGTCCAGTAATGACTACCAATTTATGGCGGGGAATTGCAACATCGATATCTTTTAGATTATGCAATTTTGCACCCTTTATTAAAATGTGCTCTTTAGGATTTAATTTTGAAAGGTCTTGTGGCATTTAATGCGTTAAAATTTGGTTGCAAAGATACCATTAATATAAAAAATATTAAAGCCGTATTGAGGCTACTTAGGGTTAAAAACTAAAATAAATTTGTTAAATTAATAAGATTGTTGTTATTTTGATTTTCTAACTATAAATTAAACGCTTATAGAATAACACTACTTTTATATATTTTTTTTAACCAAGTACATTGTATATGTACTTCTAAAAGTAATGTTATGAATTCTAAATCTATTAGCGATGCTACTCTCGTAAGTCAATACATTCAAGGTGATGAACCGTCACTATCGATACTCATTAAACGTCATCAACAACGGTTGTATAGTTTTATATATTCCAAGGTGTATGATCGTGATGTGACCGAAGATGTATTTCAGGACACGTTTATAAAAGTCATTCGCACACTCAAACGTGGCAATTACAATGAAGAAGGTAAATTTTTACCATGGGTCATACGAATTGCACACAATTTAGTAATCGATCACTTCAGAAAAAATAAACGTATGCCTAAGTTTAATAACAGCGGCGATTTTGATATCTTTTCGGTGCTAAGCGATAGCAGTTTAAATGCGGAAGGGGAGTTGGTTCAGTCTCAGATTGTTCAAGATGTCAGAGCGATGGTCGAAAAATTACCAGAGGACCAAAAATCAGTGCTTGTGATGCGAATGTATAATGATATGAGTTTTAAGGAAATTTCAGAAAATACTGGGGTGAGTATCAATACCGCTTTGGGACGGATGCGTTATGCCTTAATTAATCTTCGTAAATTAATTGAAAAACACAATATTGTTTTGACAAATTAAACGCCCAGTAAAATAAATTAAATGTTTTGTCGTTGTAGTAGTAACTAACTAACAATGACAGGCTAATGGCAAAACTTTACACTGAAAATCCTTCTGATTCTAACATCTTAAAACCCAAAAAAGAGACCGTTGATTTTCTTTTGAATTATTCAAAAGCCTTGAACGTGTCTGTGTATAAAGGATATAAATTTGAATCTCTGAAAAATTAGAAGCTGAAACCAGTTCAGATTGACAAAATGTAGCTTTTTAGATCGCTTTTTTTCACTTAATTATAAGAATGTTTGTGAAGCTTTACTGCTCAACGTTCTATATTCCTCAAAGTCGGGAGACTTTGCGGAGCGGGGGCGACCTCGCCACCTCACAGTTCTAATCGTATGGTAAACATGATCAGAACCCTTCCAATACGGCATTCAATAAAACTAGATCTAAAACTTCGGTTAAACTCGGTTTTGAAGATTTAGATTTGGGGTCTTAATCAGTTCTCAAAGTTACACTATTTATTGATATAAACAATAAAAATACAGCCTAGAATTAAATGTAAATACTTGACAATGTATTACTTGCGTTTTAAAACAAATAAAGTTAAAGCTATTAAAAAATGAAATTGGGCTTATTTGTAATAGGCATCAATAACCGATTTTCGACCAATAGTTTTGGTAATGATGTCTGCGTCTAAATCCCAGCCACGGGCAGGGGAGTACTCCCGGCCATACCAAATGATTTGCAGGTGCAAATCGTTCCATAATTCTTTTGGAAACAAGCGTTTGGCATCCTTTTCGGTTTGTGTTACATTCTTACCATTGGTCAAGTTCCAGCGGTACATAAGGCGGTGAATGTGTGTATCTACAGGAAAAGCTGGCACCCCAAAGGCTTGTGCCATAACCACACTGGCGGTTTTATGCCCCACGGCAGGCAATGCCTCTAAAGCACTAAAACTCTGTGGCACCTGTCCGTTATGCGATTCTATAATAATTTTTGACAAGCCGTGAATCCCTTTACTTTTCATGGGTGACAGCCCACAGGGGCGTATAATGGCTTTGATTTCTTCCACGCTTAGTTTTACCATATCGTAAGGGTTATCGGCCTTTGCAAATAGAAGTGGGGTAATCTGATTAACGCGCACATCTGTACATTGTGCCGATAACAACACTGCAATTAAAAGCGTGTACGAATCCTTGTGATCTAGAGGAATAGGGATTTCAGGATAAAAATCTTTTAAGGTTTTTATAACAAAATTTACCTTCTCAGTTTTTGTCATTCGTTTATCTTTGTTGTGATAATCAAAGATACTAATTATGACTACATTACAAATAGGCGATGCCGCTCCAAATTTTCAATCTTTAGACGAGGCCGGAAATACCATCACTCTAGCAGATTACAAAGGAAAAAAACTGGTATTATTTTTCTATCCAAAAGCCAGTACTCCTGGATGTACCGTTGAGGCCTGTAATTTAAGTGATAATTATAGCCGTTTTACAGCCCAAGGTTATGATATTTTGGGTGTGAGTGCAGACAGTGCCAAACGCCAGTCTAATTTTAAAGAAAAATACGGATTTCCTTATCCATTATTGGCCGATGAAGATAAATCAGTTATCAATGCCTTTGGGGTATGGGGCCCTAAAAAATTTATGGGAAAAGAATATGATGGCATTCACCGTACTACGTTTGTGATTGATGAGTCAGGTGTCATTGAGGACATTATCCTAAAAGTTAAAACGAAAGATCACACGGATCAGATTTTGAAATAAAAAAAGCGACCATTAGGTCGCTTTTTTTTTGAGTTTACGGGACACATTAGCCTTCGTAGCCAAATAATTTTTGTTTTTTGATGACATCAGAAACTCCTTCAGGAAGCATTTCTTCCCATCCTTGTTCCGCATTTGAAATCATTTTTAAGACTTTTCTGGAGAAAATATTCAGAATTTCAGGATCATAATTTTTGATATCAACGAGTTTTCCATTGTATTTAAAATATTTATAGAGTTCCTTCATACGTGGATGTACCTTCAAATCTTCACTAGTGGTCATGGTTTTATTTTCCGTTAACATCGGATACAAATAAATTTTGAGGTCTTTGTTAAACAGTTTTCCAAAGGCTTCCAAAATTCCTCCACTAAGATGGCGGTAATATTTCTCGTCAAAAATATCAATTAAGTTATTGATCCCCATAGACAAGCCCATTCGGTTTTTGGTATAGAGGTTAAAGTATTCTACCAGTTTATAATATTCTTGGAAGTTAGAGATGAGAACCGTTTGTCCAAGAGAACACAACAAGCGTGCTCGATCCATAAAGTCTTGTTCATCAATTTCACCTCCAGAAGCCCTGAGGTTAGATAGGGTAATCTCAAATATAACCTGTGTTTTTTCTTTTTTAACTTTATTTTCGTTCAAAAAGAGTTGATAGGATTGTTTGTACATATCCATATTAACCTTTGTAACTGGTCGGAAACTTCCTCGAAATGCCAATATATTTTTTTTGTACAACACACGTGCCGGTAAAACATTGTTTCCATCAGGCGCAAACATAACGGCATCTGTCATTCCATTTTTTAAGAGTTGTAAGCTCATCAATCGGTTATCTACATCTTGAAAAGAAGGTCCAGAAAAATTAATAGTATCAATTTCTAGTTGGTCTTTATCAATGTGATCGTATAAATACCGTAATAATTTTTTGGGTTGATTGTATTTATAAAAGGCCCCATAAATGAGATTGGTTCCTAATTTTCCAAGTGTTTCTTGCTGTAAACGTGCATCTGTTTCTTTGAATCGGATATGGAGTGCAATTTCATTGTATTCTTTTTGATCGGAATCCACTTGATAGCGAATTCCAACCCATCCATGTCCTTTAAAACGTTTAGCGAAATCAATAGTAGCTACGGTATTGGCATAACTAAAAAACATTTTATTTGGATATTCTTCTCTAGAAAGGCGATCTTCAATGAGTTTAACCTCGTGAGACAACATTTTTTTTAAGCGATCTTCTGTAACATATCGGTTTTCTTGTTCAGTGCCATAGATGGCATCACTAAAAGATTTGTCATAAGCAGACATGGCTTTTGCTATGGTTCCTGAAGCTCCTCCAGCTCTAAAAAAATGTCTTACAGTTTCTTGTCCAGCACCAATTTCCGCAAAAGTTCCGTAGATGTTTTCATTCAAATTTATTCTTAAAGCTTTGTCTTTTAATGAAGGAATACTTTCAATTTCAGTATCTCCCTTAAGCGTTATTTCCATCTTTAAAATTAATGAGGTTACTATACAAAGGTATCATTTTAGATAAGCATAAAAAAAAAATAGACTATTTTTGTTTAAATTATTCACACATTGAAAATCACGTTTTTAGGCACGGGAACTTCACAAGGGATTCCAATCATTGGAAGTACTCATCCTGTGTGTTTGAGTACAGACCCTAAAGACAAACGTCTTAGAGTTTCTGTACTGGTTCAATGGGATGATTTTACAATCTTAATTGATTGTGGTCCAGATTTTAGACAGCAGCTTTTACGCACCGATTGTACTAAGATAGATGCTGTTCTTTTTACTCATGAACACAGTGATCATACAGCAGGTTTAGACGATTTAAGGCCCTTTTTTTACAGACAAGGTGCACTTGATGTGTATGCTCATGAACGGGTTTTGACATCGCTTCATAAACGATTTGATTATATTTTTGCGACCGAAAATAAATATCCTGGTGTACTGACTTTGAATGCACATCCAATTACGGATACCCCTTTTTTTGTGGGAACCAAACCCATTCAGCCTATTAATGTATTACACCATTTACTTCCTATTTTTGGATTTCGAATAGAGGCATTTGCCTATATAACCGATGCAAAAACAATTTCAGACCAGGAAGTTGAAAAACTCCAAAATTTAGACGTTTTGGTTATTAATGCCTTACGGATCGAACCTCATGTCTCTCATTTTAACCTTGATGAAGCTTTAGCGTTTATCGAACGGGTAAATCCAAAAAAAGCTTATTTGACCCATATCAGCCATCATTTAGGGTTTCATAAAGATTTAGAAAAACGCTTGCCTGCAAATGTTCATCTCGCCTACGACCAACTACAAATATCTCTCTAAAATGAAAGGAAAAATATACCTTTACTTGTTTCTGTTTTCTATCCTAGTCAATGTGTTCCAGTATGTGAACTCCAAAGGAATTATTGATAAATATGAAAAAGACATTAAAAAATTTAAAGCTAAAATAGAAGTCTTAGAACGTTCAGAAGCAGAAGCATTACTTCAAGAGAACGAAAATGCTGCAACAGAGTAATTTACTGGAGATGCCGCGTATGAGTAGTTCTATATTTTAGTTGAAATCCAATCTCTTAATTCATAGAAATTCTGAGGTGCAACACCATGCCCCACAGGAAATTCACTATACGTATGTTGGATGTTTAATGATTTCAAAAACACAGGAGTTTGTCGTGCCCAATCGATTGGAATCACCTGATCTACAGTTCCATGAGAACAATAGAAATTTAAATTGGAGTAATCTAGTTCTTCTAAATTCTCAGGAAGAATATCATGGATTACATACCCACTCAAGCCAATGATGTTTTTAATTTTTGTGGGATGATTCAAAGCTGTTGCCATTCCTAAAATGGTGCCTTGACTAAACCCTAAAAGCGTCACGTTATTAGGATCGACAGGGTAGGACTTACAAGCATTGTCTATACAATCAATTAAAAGTTTTATTGAAGATTTTGCCTGCTCGTTATCGTTCCATTTATTTTGTTCTGCATCAAAATTAATCGCATACCAAGCATGTCCGCTAGGTTGAAGTGAATAAGGAGCTCTGATGGATATGATGAACAATTTTTCTGGCAGTTCAGTCGCAAATGAAAATAAATCATTTTCATCGCTACCGTACCCGTGAAGCATCACCAATAAAGGAGCATTTTCTTTCAGTGTGGATGGTCTGGTTATATGAACTAGTGGCAACTGAGTACTCATTTATTTTATGTTTTTAAAAGCTGATTGATAGAGGTTTCCAACTAAAGGGATTGGTATCATTTTACCAGATAATGCCGTTGAAAACCCATAGACAAATAGAATTCCAAATGCTATCCAAAATGAAAACGTAATTTGCCAGTTGTCAAAGTATCCTATGGGATAGCCAAGCGCCATAAAAGATAACCATAGCCCTAGGGACTGACGGATATGAAAGTAAGCAAACTGACTTTTTTTATCTGAATTTGTAAAGTAGGCAACTAAGATTCCTAGAAGGTAAAAATAACTGATAAGTGCGCTACGTTTTCCGGATTTAATATCTTTATTATCGATCATCTAAAGCGAAATTGAAGTGGTGTTATTCGCAATAATGCCGTAAACCGTTCCTTTTAATTTTGAACCTAAAAAGAGCGAGTTTTTGGATTTTGAATGCAGGTGTTTTTCTTCTAAAACATAGCTTTTTGAAGGGTTAAACAAACTCAACTGTGCAACGTTTCCTATTGCTATATTCTGTGTATTTAAACCAAAGCGTTCTTTTCCTTTTGTAAGTAACTGTATAGCCTTTTTGGTTGTGAATAACGTATTCAATGCGCCAAAAGCACTTTCCAGTCCTATAGTGCCGTTTTTGGCATAATCAAATTCAATTTTTTTGTATTCAATATCAATTGGGTTATGATCGGAAGTAACCATATCTATAGTCCCATCTTTAAGTCCCGCAATAAGAGCATCTATGTCTGATTGTGTTCGTAAAGGAGGATTGACCTTAAAGTTGGTATTAAAATCGCTTAAAGATTCATCTGAAAACATAAGATTATGGATAGCGACACTACAACTGACATCTAGTTTTTTTGCTTTTGCATCCCGAATTAAAGCGACCGATTTCGCAGTAGAAACTGTTGGAATATGAAGTTTTCCTTCTGTATATTCTAAGATAAATAAATCGCGAGCAATTTGAAGTTCTTCTGCTAATGCAGGTAATCCTTTGAGTCCTATTCGTGTACTTGTTATATTTTCGTTCATCACCCCTTTTTTAGCCACTCTGTTTTCCTGTGGAAATGAGTGAACCAAGCCATCAAAACTTGAGGTGTATTGCAAGGCAATTTTTAGTAGGTTCGGATTTTCAATGGGTTTTTTATAATCTCCAAAAGCAATACTTCCAGCAGATTTCATATCAAATAATTCAGCAAGATCTATGCCTTCACTTCCTTTGGTAAGCGCTCCAATAGGGTGGAGGCTGGTTGCAGAATGTGTGGCTTTGGATTTTACAAATGAAATATCGGAGTGGGAGTCAATCACAGGATTTGTATTGGCATTAAGGGCGACGTCTGTAAATCCCGATACCGCTGCCACATGTAATCCATTTGCAAGTGTTTCGCGTTCTTCATAACCTGGTTCTCCAAACGACACACTGCAATCAAACCAACCACAAGATACATGGAGGTTTTCTAAAGCAATTACAGGATATTTATTCGGATTTTTGAGGGATTTAGCAATTTGAGTTATGTGACCATTTTCAACTAAAATGTCTTGAGTTTGATTGTGGAAATCGCTTTTTTCATCAAGAATAGTAGCTGATTTTATAAGTACGTTCATTTAAAATATTTTAAGATGAGCATTTCAAAAGCTAGTAATAGTAGTGCAAAAATAATAAACCATTTCCACAACCAAGTCACATTCGCCTCAATTTTTATGTTTTTAAGTGTAGTGTCTAAAGAATCCTCTATTGCAACACCTTTGATTTTTGTAATATCATGATACATCAGCTGGCTTTCTTTTCGATTGTAGTTGTAGCTTACATGGGTTAAGGTATCTCTGTCATTTAAAATCGAAAAGTGCCCAGGTGTGTTTGGATCATCCTTTGTGGTGATGTTTACTCTGTTATTGAAGTTTGTTTGTAATGGGATAAATTCTGTATCTGTATTTGCTAGTTTTAAAATACGGTCTTTTTGTAAATCTACTTTAATATCAAAATTATTTTCGGCGCCAATCCAATAATACAGAGGAGGAGTTTTTAAACTCGACCTCCCAATGTTATAAAATGTTGGGACGATTAATGGCGAATTTACAAAGTTAGAAGATTCCGTTTCTAAAGCCGACGTAAAGACATAGAGTGCTTTAAATTGAACTAAAAAAGGGCGTTGATCTTCAAATGATAACACACTATTAGCAGTGGTGGTAAGCGGGTAATAATACTGAACTATTGGATATTGGAAATTGGTAACTTGTGCTTCAAAAACGTCTTTTAGAATAGGATGTTCAAATGCAATGTTTGTGATGCGTTTTTTTTGAGCTTGAATCGGTTTAAGTCTATGATTTGTTTGTAGTGCTAAGAGTTGATTGTAAGTGTTTAACTTGCCGTTTTTTGAGGGAATCATTACAACTACACCGCCACTGTTCATAAACGCCTCTAGAGTATTTTTTAAGACCACGGAAATCTCAGTTAAACCATTAAGGATAATAAGGTTTTGGGTTTTAATTTGACTGTAATCCAGAGTCTTATAATTTTGGTTTTGAAACCGAAATTCAGACCCACCATATAATCGCTCTAAAAAAGTTGAATTAGCGTTTTCGTGAATGGCAAGAACTCCAATTTTTTCGACTTTTGGGATATTAAAATAAAAAGTGTCGTCGTAAGTTATTTGAGAATCTTCGATGGAAATTTTCCCAGCAAGTTCTGAGATATTTGGAAGCAAAAAAGAAGTTTTGTAGTCCTTTGTTTTTTCTAAAATTGATTTCCCAATGACCTTCTGATCTTGGTATAAAGTCACAGAAATAGAGTCACGTGTAGTGGTAATTGTTTTACCATTCACATTCAGGGAATAATTGGAATTTAGTGAGGGCTCCAAAACTAACGATTCTATATAAGCATTTGCAGTGTTAATGGGTTTTAAAGGGACTAAAACGACACGAATTGATGAATCTAATGCGACACGTAATTCGTCCTCTTGTTGTTGAAAATCAGACACTATTACAAGTGTTTTTGAGCTAGTTTTAGAATCCGAAAATAGCGAACTTCCTTTTAGAACCACGGTATTTAAGTCCAACTGATTTTGACTGTATTTTAGAGACAGCAATTCTGTTTCTAATTCTTTAATGGAAGTTGATTTATAACTTTGAGTATTGGAGAATACTCCAATTTTTTCATTTGCATCAAAGCCAGTAATTATATCCTGAACGGCACGACTTAAAAGAGGCCCTTTGGAGCCAGTGGCTTGCATACTGAATGAATTATCTAAATAAATAACGGTTTCAGAAGTGTTTTTTTTAGCCGATTTATTAGAAAAAAAAGGTTTGCAAAACGCTGTAATAATACACGCAATTGATAACAATCGAATCAACAGAACCAGCCATTTTTTCAGTTGCGAACTCTTTCTAGTTTGAAAGCGTATTTTTTGCAATAAAGCTACATTTGTAAATGCTTGAACTTTAAATCTTCTGAGTTGAAATAAGTGAATTAAAATAGGGATGAGCAGTGCTGGTAGTGCGTAAAAAAATTCTGGGTGTAAAAACTGCATCTTGTGGATTGTGTTGTCAAATATAAAAACTAAAATTTGATTTGATTAACAGAAGAAGAAATAATCTTTCATCGCGGTCTTTTTGTGGTGGTTTAAATACTGTTTGATTTCCACTTGTGCTTCCGAATTTGCGACGGTAATAATACTTTGATAGTTTTTGAGTTCGTTGAGATATTCAAAAGGTTTCAAGATGTGATTATAAATATCTTTACCGATTTTTTTAGGATTATCACAAACCCATTCAAATGGCGTCTTTTTTTCTATAAGTAATTGAGCTACTTTTTTTCCTTTGTTACCCGCACCCCAAATTACGATTGGTTTTTCTTTGTCATGAGATAGCTCTAAAAAGTAATCCACTTTTAATTCTAAGAACGAATTTTCAGCATAATGAGAATCAATCCTAGAGGTTCTGATCGGATAATCACGCCAATGGTGTAACATCTCATTTGAAGGGATACATTTTAGTCCCTGTTTAAAAAATCGAAATGCTAAATCGTAATCTTCTGGATAAGTATTTGGATAGAATCCCCCACAGCGGTCAAAGTCCGATTTGTAAACCATCCAACAAGGTGAGGGAATGACACACTCCTTATAGATTTCGTTAAAGTTACTCCCTTTTGAAGTTAATGCATTAATCCAGTTTTCGTAACGTTTATAGCCATTTCCAACTCCTTCGTCAGAGAAATAACGAACTTGCCCCAAAGCCAAGTGTCCTTCTCCATAGGTTAAAAGTGATTGCTGCATTTGTTCAAGCTTGTTTGAAACCATCAAGTCGTCACTGTCCATACGGGTGATAAAAGTGCCTTTAGCATGCGTATAAGCTGTTCTTAATGCTTCAATAATTCCACGGCCTTCATTTCTAAACAAGTGGATCCGACTCTCATTAGTGGTGTAGTGTTTGACGACTTCATAGCTTGTATCTGTAGAGCCATCATCAACAATTAGCAATTCCCAATTTGAATAACTTTGTTTTACAATAGAATTCAAACAGTCAGCTAGATAAGACTCCGTATTTTTAAATGGAATCAGAATGCTTATTAGGGGAGTTTGCATTAGTATTTTGCAGCCTTACCATTTGCGGATGACTCTTTGAGAAATGCTCTTAAATCGTCATTTGCCTGAATTAAATCTTGATTTCGTAAATACATCATATGTCCACTTCGATATCCTTTAAATGTAAAGCGATCTTTCATTTTACCGCTAGGATCGATTTGTGATAGCGTGTATTTTGCGTTGAAATAAGTGGTTGCTCCATCGTAATACCCAGACTGATTTAATACTTTTAGATACGGATTTTGAGCCATGGCCAATCTGAGGTTGTCGCGTGTGTTGTCATCATCGTTATTCCATGGACGAACCGATCCAAACATATTGTATTTCAAATCTGTTTTAAATTTTAGTTCAATTTTAATATAATGATTGATGGCTGGCGTAAACGAATGCAACCAAGAAGTGAGTTCTGCACTATAGTCAGGCCTGTTTCCAGATTCTTTTTTGTCGATTCCTAGGTAGCGAGAATCTAGTCGTCCTATGGTTTGACCTGTTTCATCTCGAAGTAATTCTTTCCAAAAAAATGAATTCGGAACATCTAAATTATGTTGCAAAATGACCTTCTGGCTTAACCCAGAATAATAGGCCATTTTTTCACTGACTGCCATTTTTTCATCGGCATCAATAAATCCTCCTTTTGCTAATGCAGGAATGAGTGAGTTAATAGCATACGCTTCTGACTCTGGAAGAATTTCCAATAAATCTTTGGATTGAAGTGCTTTTGGTAATTTGTTGTGATACCAAGCAGTTGCAGTATAATATGGGAGGTTCAATGCCGATGAAACGGGTCCTCCTACACGTAAAACCTTATAATCAGCAGGAGATACCAAGATCACACCATTTAAATACATCCATTGGTTTTGTTGAAGCTCCAAAGACAAGCCCATCACTCGGGTGCCACCATAACTTTCGCCAATAATATATTTAGGCGATTCCCATCTGTTTTTTCGACTTACAAAAGTGTTGATCCATTCTGCCAAATATTTGATATCTTCATTAATTCCAAAAAACTGCTCTCGATCGGGCATTTCCCCATCTTTATTTGGAAGTATTCTGGAATATCCTGTGTTTACGGGGTTGACAAAAACAATATCAGCTTCGTCTAAGATAGAATTTGGATTGTTTTTAAATCCGTAGGGTTGTACGGGGTAGCCTTCTGAATCTACATTTAAAATGCGGGGGCCTGTATAGGCAATATGCATCCAAACGGACGCTGATCCTGGGCCTCCATTAAACGAAATAATTAATGGACGAGTAGCCCTGTTTTTTATATTATTTCGGGTGTAGTATGTGTAAAATAAACTCGCGATTGGCTGACCATCCTTATCCCAAACAGGTTGAGTTCCTGTTTCAGCAGTATAATCAAACTTCACTCCTTTAACCGTAGTGGAGTGGGTGGTTGTAACAATTGTATCTACAGGAATTTCTAAAGATTGACTTGAGCCTACAAATAGAGAAATTAAACTGATGTAAAAAAGAGTTTTTTTCATTTTAAGTGATTTTTAGGAATTACTAAAATACAATCTTTAAAACAATCTAAAACTATTAATTTAAAATTCTGCCAATGTATTGGCAACAACGCCTTCGGCTTTATGCTTTTCACTTGAGTGTACATATACCTCTTGAAATCCATAAGCTGGTGTTCCAAAACCTGCCAATCGTGCAGATTCTGTTTCATCTTTAACAATGGCTTTGATGCCCTCTTTCTCTAAGTTCTGTGTGATTAACTGCACAACAATAAAACTACCCGAATATACTTTTGAATACTGTGATTCCATAGGTCTTAATTTTTAATATCGATATGTCCTCCAGAAGAAGATTTGATAGTTGTTTGTATTGATTTTTCGTGGTTTTTTATGTGTGCACCACTTGAAGCATTTGCATTGAATTCTTCCAGGCATTTTAGGGATATATCGGATCCGCTCGATGCTTTTACTTCGCAAAATTCAGCAGTCAATTTTGAAGCATTTAATTGGCTGCCACTCGAAGAGCTTCCAATAAATTCTTTGGTATTTCCTGAAAGATTTAAAATGCTCCCGCTTGAACTGCTGCTAATGTTGGTAATGTTAATGGGCTTTCCCATCATCGACAATTTTTCGGCGGTTGTATTTGCAGCAGGAATTAATATCCATAAAATAATATAGAGTAAGGGTCCCATTCCAGCTCCAAAAATTAGCAGCACCCAAAACCAGAAGATACACCCCCTATGTATGAGTTGTCAACATCTCTGAATAATCGTCGTTTTTGACTATAGGATTTATCATTTTTAGGGGTTTCTTCAAAAGGTTCTTCATCTATTTTATAATCTTCGGGCTGTCCCATAATAGAGATTATCTCATCGACTTCTTTGTTTGATACAACTTGTTGACTAGATTTTATACGTTCTGAAAACAGTTCTGCAACACGCCCTTCTATTTCTGTAATAATTTCAGATGCGCCCTCTGTATTATGAAGTGATGTCTTTATGGCTTCAAAATAATTTTGAAGTTTCTGATATGCATCTTCATCAATATGAAAGAAGCTACCAGCTAGATTTATACTTACAGTTTTGTTCATTTTTTTGTGGTTTTTTGTTGGGTTACTAAATTAACTGCGTTATGGAGTTCAATCCATGTAGTTGTTAGTTCAACTAGAAATAATTCTCCATTTTTAGTGAGAGTGTAATATTTTCTTGGTGGTCCTGAAGTGGATTCTTCCCATCGGTAGTTAAGTAAGCCAGAATTTTTAAGCCGGGTTAGGAGGGGATAGATTGTTCCTTCAACTACTAACATTTTTGCTTCTTTGAGCGTTTTTAGAATTTCGGCAACATAAGCGTCATTATGTTTTAACACAGACAAAATGCAAAATTCCAAAACACCTTTTCGCATCTGTGCTTTTGTGTTTTCTATTTTCATTAGTAATGATTTTCAACAAAATTAGTATATAAAAAGGTATTATGTATAACATAGTATTATATTTTAACATAACATTAACAATTTGGATTGTTTTAAAAATACTTATATTAGCTTTCATTATTGATGCACTTATGAATTTTACTCCTAAAAGACTTAATCTTTTTTCACTTTTCAAATTACCATCTGCTTATCTTACGGGGGTGCGGACAAAATCAATTGACGAACAACAATGTGTTGTGACTGTTAGGCACCGTTGGATCAATCAAAACCCTTTCAAGTCAATGTTTTGGGCGGTTCAAGGTATGGCAGCTGAGCTGTCTACTGGTGCTTTAATAATGATGAAAATTAAAGCGTCACAAAAAAATATATCAATGTTGGTCGTTAAAAATAATGCTAGTTTTAGTAAAAAAGCAAAAGGTGTTATTACCTTTTCATGTGACCAAGGAAATCTTATCGACCAAGCCTTACAAGAAGCAATTGATACAGGTGAAGGTCAAACATTAATTTTAACTTCAAAAGGCATAGATGCTTTAGGAGATGAGGTCTCTTCGTTTGACTTCGAGTGGTCTTTGAAATTGAAAACAAAATAAAGGAAAGTTAATGTTAAAGTTTTTGAAGTGTATTCAAATTTTTAGTAAGTTTATAATCTAACTAATAAATCTACGCCTATTCAACACCATTACGTTTTATTAACCTAAATTTTTTTAGAATGTCAAGAGCTATGTTTGATTATACCAAAACCGTACTGCAAAAGGTAAGTTTTGATACAACTCTTTTTTGCAAAGAAGTACAAAAAGCACTTCAACTTTTACTGCCATACGAAATAGATGAATTAAAAGTTTTCATTCAAAGCCTGGTAAAATACAATCCAGATTTGAAACAATGTATGGTTTATTTGAATTAGTCTTTTTTATAAAATTAAACTGAAAAGTGGTCGAAAGTCCACTTTTTTTATTTTGCGATAGGACTAATAATTTGAACATTTTGAAATGCAATTGCACCCCTAATGATTCCTGAAATGATGTTGTGAAGTGCATCGATAATTTGAATTTTTAACTCACTTTTATGGTATATCAAACTGACTTCTCTAGCTGGAGAAGGCTCGCTAAAATAATGTAGTTTTTCTTGTTCTTTTTCCTTTAAGTCTAAGGTATGTAAATAGGGTAGGAGTGTCATTCCCATTCCTTCATTGGTTAATTTTACCAACATTTCAAAACTCCCACTTTCCAACTGAAATTCATTAAGATCCTGAGTTTTTTTGGTGTTACATAAATTAAGAACACCATCTCTAAAACAATGCCCATCTTCTAATAATAACATGTCATTAATGTCCAAGTCCGAAACTTCTATTGTTTGTTTTGAAGTCAATCGATGATTGCTGGGAATGTAGCCAACAAAAGGTTCATAAAATAAGACCCGTTCCTTTATGTGTTCATTTTTCAAAGGTGTTGCAGCTATTGCAGCGTCTAAATGCCCATCCTTAATACGTTGGATAATTTCTTCGGTATTGAGTTCTTCGATTTTAAGTTTTATTTTTGGGTAGCGTTTGATGAAGGATTTTAGAAACATTGGTAACAAAGTTGGCATCACGGTCGGAATAATTCCTAATTTGAACTCTCCCCCAATAAACCCTTTTTGTTGGTCCACTATATCAGTTATACGATCTGCTTCATTTACAATATTTTTTGCTTGATTGACAATTTTTCGCCCAACTTCGGTCAATTCAATTGGCTTTTTACTGCGATCAAAAATTTGAACAGCCAACTGGTCTTCAAGCTTTTGAATTTGCATACTAAGAGTTGGTTGGGTTACAAAACACTTTTCAGCTGCTTTTGTGAAGTTTTGATGCTCTGCGACTGCTAAGACATATTTTAACTGAGTGATAGTCATATTCTATATATTAGGATCTACAAAGCTATAAATAAAAACTATTACAAACACCAATATTAATAGTTTTTTTCTGGACTTAAATAACAAAAGCCTATTGAATGAAATAGGCTTTTGTATTGTAAAGTATTGAATCAGTTAACGGGAAAACCACGGTCACGCATCAAGGCTTCTTTTTTAGCATCACGACCTCTAAAAAGTCTGTAGGCTTCTGTAGGGTCGATAGAATTTCTTGGTTCAAACAAGTATTTTACCAATCGTTTTGCAAGTGCTTTGTCATAAAACCCACCTGGGGCTTCTTGAAATGCTTCTGCTGCATCTGCTGTCAATACATCTGCCCACATATAGCCATAATAGGCTGTGGCATAGCCTTCGCCAGAAAACACATGTCCAAAATGAGGCGTTCGGTGACGCATTGGCAATTCGGACGGCATTTTTAGGTCGGCCAAAGTTTCTCGCTCAAATGTATCAACATCAATATTATCTGGGTCTGCAAGGTGAAGTTTCATATCCATTAATGCTGAAGCTAAATATTCTGTGGTTCCAAATCCTTGGTTAATTGTAGCCGCTTTTTTAATTTTTGAAACCAATTCTTTTGGAATTACAGCACCCGTTCTGTAATGCACTAAAAATTGGTTGATTACTTCATCTGTTGACAACCAACGTTCTAACAATTGCGATTGAAACTCTGTGTAATCACGTACTCCTCCGTTCAACGTTGGGTATTTGACATTTGATGAAAAGAAATGTAAAGCATGTCCAAATTCGTGAAAAAAGGTGGTTGCATCGTCCCAAGAAACGAGTAAAGCTTCACCTTCTGCAGGTTTTACAAAGTTAGAGTTGTTAGAGGCAAGTACTGTTTTTTTACCGTCAAAAGTGGTATGGCTTCTGTAGGTGGTTGCCCATGCTCCAGAACGTTTTCCCTGACGTGCATACGGATCCAAATACCAAAGACCAATATGGTCTCCTGAGTCTTTATCCGTTACTTCCCAAACGTTTACATCCTCTTGAAAGACAGATACACTGCCCTCAGGAACTGG
>Ga0228672_1000385_pt1 | contig 23170 bp, 22 predicted proteins | sample 90DmetaG_FD_182788 | JGI IMG/M metagenome (GOLD analysis project Ga0228672, IMG submission 182788) | Seawater microbial communities from Monterey Bay, California, United States - 90D | ecosystem: Environmental > Aquatic > Marine > Coastal | place: USA: California | collected 2016-11-08 | reverse complement strand
TTATGCGACTTCGTTCTTCACTTTCTTTTGCGATTCATTCCTATTTCAATAAAAATGGGTTTTACTATATGCATGCCCCAATTGTCACTGGAAGTGATGCCGAAGGTGCAGGCGAAATGTTTAGGGTAACTACATTAGACGCCAAAAATCCCCCACTAACTGAAACCGGTGAAGTGGACTACTCAAAAGACTTTTTCGGAAAAGAAACAAACCTAACAGTATCAGGTCAATTGGAAGCAGAAACCTATGCCATGGCACTCGGAAAAGTATATACTTTTGGACCAACGTTTAGAGCCGAAAACTCCAATACTTCAAGACATTTAGCCGAATTTTGGATGATTGAACCTGAAGTCGCTTTTATGGATCTAGCTGGGAATATGGACCTTGCTGAAGATTTCATGAAAGACGTTATCGGTTATATTTTAGAACACAACAAAGAAGACCTTGCATTTTTAGAGCAACGTTTGGAACAAGAGGATAAGTCAAAACCACAAAACGAACGAGCTCCTATGCCACTCACTGAAAAACTACGTTTTATTGTTGACAACAATTTTAAGCGTGTGAGTTATACAGAAGCGATTGACATTTTGCGAAACTCCAAGCCTAATAAAAAGAAAAAATTTAAATATAGTATTGATGAGTGGGGTGCCGATTTACAAAGCGAACACGAACGCTTTTTAGTAGAAAAACACTTTAAATGCCCTGTAATCTTATTTGATTATCCCGCTAAAATTAAAGCCTTTTATATGCGCCTCAATGAAGACGGAAAAACCGTTAGAGCCATGGATATTTTATTTCCAGGGATTGGTGAAATTGTCGGTGGATCGCAACGTGAAGAACGTTTAGACGTTTTAAAAGCAAAAATGGCGGAACTAGATATCCCAGAAGAAGAGCTTTGGTGGTATTTAGATCTAAGGAAATACGGAACCGCTACACATTCTGGATTTGGACTTGGGTTTGAACGGCTTGTAATGTTTGCTACCGGAATGAGCAACATTAGAGATGTCATTCCTTACCCTCGAACACCTTTTAATGCCGAGTTTTAAAAACAAACGTATTCGCACTTTTTGAATCTCGTGCTGCTTAACAGAAATCTAACGTTTTTTTTCTTATTTTTATGGAAACCCAAAGAATGAATGCTTAAGCAATCTTTACATTATAAATTATCACAAAAACTATCGCCTCAACAAATTCAATTGATGAAGCTGATACAATTGCCTACGCAAGCTTTTGAGCAACGCCTGAAACAAGAGCTCGAAGAAAATCCAGCCCTTGAAAGCGGTAAAGATCAAGAAGAGACGTATGAAGAGAGCTTTGATTCCAATGATAATGATATGGACAATGAGCAAATCAATGCAGATGATATCAATATAGATGACTATCTGAGTGATGATGAAATTCCAGAATACAGACTTCAAGCCAATAATTACAGTTCCGATGATGAACAAAAAACAATCCCCTTTGCTTCTGGGACGTCTTTCACACAGCATCTAATCGACCAGCTCAACACCTTTCCTTTAGAAGAAACACATCAGCAAATCGCGGAGTTTTTAATTGGGAGTATCGACGATAGTGGCTACATTCGCCGTCCATTACTTGACATTATGGATGATTTAGCCTTTACTCAAAATGTATATACCGATGAGAAAACTATTGAATCTGTGCTCAAAGTAATACATCTTTTAGACCCTGCGGGTGTGGGTGCTCGTAATCTTCAGGAATGTTTAACACTTCAATTGAATCGAAAAACACAAAACCCAAATACAGCGCTTTCCAGTAAAATTATTGAATTGGGGTTTGATCAATTTACCAAAAAGCACTACAAAAAACTATTACAGAAATTTGATATTTCCGAATTACAACTCAAAGACGCCATTTCTGAAATTGAACGGTTAAACCCAAAACCCGGAAGCTCTTATTCGAATAATTCGCGCGCTGTTGAACACGTCGTTCCCGATTTTACAATCAAAATTACGGAAGGCGAGTTAGAACTCAGTCTGAATGGACGAAATGCACCTGAATTGCATGTTTCAAGACCGTATAACGAAATGCTAAAAGGGTATAAGGATTCTAAAGAAAAAACAAAGTCACAAAAGGATGCGGTACAATTTATCAAACAAAAACTAGATGCTGCCAAATGGTTTATTGATGCTATAAAACAACGCCAACACACCCTTTTTATCACTATGAGTGCCATCATGCATTTTCAAAAAAATTACTTTTTATCAGGTGATGAACAACAGCTAAAGCCCATGATTCTAAAAGATATTGCCGATAAAATTGATATGGATGTTTCGACAGTGTCTCGTGTTGCAAATAGTAAATATGTGGACACTCCTTATGGTACAAAATTGATCAAAGAATTTTTTAGCGAATCTATGACAAATGACCAAGGGGAAGAAATTTCGACTCGAGAAATTAAAAGCATCTTGGGGACTGTGATCGCTGAAGAAGATAAGAAAAAACCACTGACAGACGATAAATTAGCGACTATTTTAAAAGAAAAAGGATATCCGATTGCGCGAAGAACCGTTGCTAAATACCGCGAACAATTAGACCTTCCTGTCGCGCGTCTTCGTAAACAACTTTAGCTTACACTTTCTTAATCACATTAGTAACAATTCCCCAAATTACAAAATCATTTTCTTCTGTAATTTTGATCGGTTTGTAGTTTTTGTTTTCTGGTTGCAACCAAATATCATCCTTTTCTACCTTGAGTCGCTTAACCGTAAATTCCCCATCTAAAAAGCAAACCGCTATTTTATTGTGTGCCGGAGAAAGGCTTCGGTCAATGACCAAAAGGTCGTTATCGCTAAGCCCCGCATCGATCATGGATTGCCCGCTCACTCGAGCAAAAAATGTAGCTTCTTTATTTTTGATAAGCTCGTTGTCTAATGATAGACGTTCTTGTTTAAAATCGTCGGCTGGCGATGGAAATCCTGCAGAAATCCCCGTGTCAAAGTAGACTGCACCTAAAGTGTTAAAGTTTTCCGGAGTAAAAAAGGTAAGAGGTGTGGGTTGTTTTATGGGCATTGAACTGTAATTATATCTTTAAAACTGGTGGTGTATTTTGGTGATAAATGTTCTTGACGCATTTTCCACGTACGTTTTAAATCTTGATTGGCTAATTTTATTTTTGGAGTATTGTACTTTTTATTAATGAAATCAATGGTGCGCATCAATGGAAGGTGTTTTGGATTTTCCATATCAAACAACTGTAATTGGTGGTTGTCTGTTGGAACAATCCCTGTAAGGATCACTCCTGCTTTCTTATATTGAATTCCTTTTTTGTAAATTGAAGCAACCGCTTTTATAGCATTTGCACTTAAAGTTAAACTAGAATTGGTAGGAAATGGAATATTAACCACAACACTAGCGCGGTGCTGCTCAATATCTTTTTTATGGTGGTCACTTCGTAGAAAAACAATCATCATATGACAACTACTCCCTTGTTTACGAAGTTTTTCAGCACCACTACACGCAAAGGTAGAAATCCGTTCTTTGATCGCTTCAAGGTTTTTAATAGTCGTTTCGAAACTACGTGTGGTTGCAATGGCACGTTTATTTTTTATGATTTCTGTCTCAATTTTAGAGATTCCTTCTAAATCCTTTTTTAGTTTCCACTCTGTAATAGAAAACGTTTTTCGCACCCACATATCTGGAAGTTGAACAAAATCATAGGCAGTTTTGCACTGCTTTTCCGATAAGCGCTTGTGTAGTGCGGGGCCAATACCCCAAACATCTTTGAGTTTTTTCCATTTCAAGGCTTTGATGCGTTTCTCTTCGTTGTCAATGACATAAACACCTCCTGTTTCTTTAGGAAACTTGCGAGCAATTTTATTCGCAACTTTACTCAATGCCTTTGTTGGTGCAATTCCAACACAGGTAGGAATGCCTGTCCATTTTAAGACGCGTTGACGCATCTCATATCCGTGCATATCTAAATCATAGGCATCAAATCCATCGAGTTTTAAAAAGGCTTCGTCAATGCTATACACTTCTACATCGGGTGAGAACTGTTCTAAAATACGCATCACCCGACTACTCATATCACCATAAAGTGCATAGTTGGATGAAAATAATTGGATATTATTGGCTTTAAAAAATGTTTTAAACTTAAATGCAGGTGCACCCATAGGAAGCCCCAGGGCTTTTGCTTCGTCACTGCGCGCGATCACACAACCGTCATTATTCGATAGAATAGCGATTGGTTTTTGGCGTAAACTGGGGTTAAAAACCCGCTCACAGGAGGCATAAAAGTTATTACAATCAACAAGTGCAAACATGGTATAAAGATAATCTATTTGATTTTTTTTATTGCTCTTGGCAAGTGAAATTATTTATTTTAATTTTTATAGGTTGAGAGTTAATAGTATTTATATCTTTACCCAATAATTTCAACCCTAAACTAAATTCTCATGAAAACTAGATTTTTTTTATTGCTATTCGTTTTCAGTGTTTTTTCATTTCATAATGTATGGGCGCAACACTCTTCAGATATACAAAAATTAGATTCTATTACGATTGCTTCAACAGCGATTGAATTGCCTTTTAAAAAGAATTCTCGCACGATAACTCTCATTTCATCCGAGGTTATAAAGCAAAGTCCTGCAACGAATTTGGCGGAGCTTTTGCAACAAGAAGCGGGTATCGATATAAGGCGTCAAGGAGTTAATGGAATGCAAGCAGACTTATACATTCGTGGCGGAAGTTTTGACCAAACTTTACTTTTGATTGATGGTATTAAGGTTGAGGACCCTCAAACAGGTCACCATACATTAAACATGGCACTGCCTCTAGAAGTAATCGAACGTGTAGAAATTATCAAAGGTCCTGCGGCGCGTGTTTTTGGACAAAATGCCTTTACAGGGGCTATTAATATTGTAACAAAATCAGATGCTGATTCCGTGAATTCAGTAGGTTATAAGCTTGGGTCTTATGATCAACAGCAAGCCTCAGGAACCATTGGAACCAACTTAGAAAACACATCATTAATAGGGCATGCGTCTGTAAATACTTCTGAGGGTTATCGCCATAACACCGATTTTGAAAATCAAAATTACTTTGTAAAAGGGCGTTTTAATACAAATGGCAATCCTATTGACGTGATTGGTTCTTTTTCGGAACGAAAATTTGGTGCAAATCAATTTTATGCTGTTCAGAGTGGTCATGATCAATATGAGGAAACACAAAGCAGTCTTGTGGGGGCTTCTACAAAATTCCAAACTGAAAATTTTAAAATCACTCCGCGAGTCTATTGGAAACGAAATCAAGACATGTATTTGTATGTTCGTGAAAGACCATCGGTTTATAGAAATTTGCATATTTCCAATAAAGTAGGACTACAGATCAATACCTCTTATACTTCAAGCGCTGGGATTACAGGTTTTGGAATTGATGTAGCAAAAGTATTTATGACCAGCACCAACTTAGGAGAACGCGATCGAACAATGGCAAATTTATTTGTTGAACATCGGTTTTCTTTAGCGGACAATGCCTTAGACATTACACCGGGAGTTTCGGTGAATTACTTTTCCGATTTTAAATTTCATGCGTTTCCTGGGGTCGATATTGGTTATGCCATTAATGATACGTTTAAAGCGTATGCAAATATTGGTTACACTTATAGAGTGCCGACATACACCGATTTATATTATGTAGGAAGAACAGATTTAGGAAATGAAAATTTAGATCCTGAGAAGGCACTTTCTGAAGAAATTGGATTGAAATATTTTGGAACAAACTTCAATGCTTATGTCGCTATATTTAACAGATCATCTGATAATTTGATTGATTATACCAAAGAAAATGAAGCGGATAAATGGCAAGCTACAAACTTAAAAAGTCTAACCTCAACAGGTGTAGAACTGAACCTGTCTTCCAGCTTTAAATCGGGATTATACACTCAAAACATAAGTTTAGGATATACGTATTTAGATGAAAATTTAAACGACATAAAAACGGCCTATTCTAAATATGTGCTCAATGCATTAACCCATCATTTTACGGCAACGGTTCGTTCACAGTTTTTGAAAAATGTATCACAGAGTATTGTGTATAAATTTGCCGAACGTGCTTCAGGCAGTAGCTATAGTGTAGTGGACGTACAAGCCACTTTGACTGTTTCTGAACTTGAGTTCTCTGTTATTGGAAATAATATTTTTAATACAGAATATGTGGAAACAGGATTTGTTCCCATGCCAAAAGGAAATGTTTTAATCGGAGTCAATTATGCGTTTTAAAACTAGTTGATAAGCGTATTCACTTTGTCATATACCAAGTGTGACTCCCACCCTCTGTATAGAAGGTAGTCGGCGAGCTTTTTCTTTTTTTTTAACAAATTGGTTTCAGTAAGTGTTGCCGCTTTTTTCTCTGCTAGAGAATGAAATGTTTGAAGATAGTCGTTAGGGTCAATTTCTTGAAGGGCAATTTTGATATTGTATTTTGAGAGATGTCGTTGTTTAAGTTCCAAGGTCAACCTTACTTTTCCCCATTTTTTGATCCTAAATTTTCCTCTTACAAATGCTTTTGCAAAACGCTCTTCATTAAGGTGGCTATCTTTAATTAACGCTCCGATGATTGTTTCAATCGCTTCGGGAATCATACGCATTTGTTTGAGTTTCTGCTCAACTTCTTTGTGACAGCGGTCTTGATAGGCACAATACTTTTGAAGCTTAGAAAGTGCTTCCTCTATGGTATAACTCTTATGGGTTTGGTACATGCTTAGAAGTTATAAGTAATCGCGCAAATCAAATTAGTTCCAGGCGCAGAAATCCCAGAGGAAAAGGTTCTGTAGCGTTGATTCGTGATGTTTTCGATCGCACCTACAACAGAAAGTGATTTGTTAAAATCATATTGCGATCTAAAATTAAGCGTATACCAAGACGGAGCATAGGGCTCGCCTTGGACGTCTAAAGCAAATAACGAATCTGCTAATTCTGAAGAAATATCTGAGCTGCGAAGTGCCCCATTATAATTTATAAACCCATCTAGTTGAAATTTGTTGTGTTTCCATATAAGGTGTGCGTCTCCAAAAACAGGCGCTACGTGTCTCACTGGGAGTTCAACTCCGGGAGTTTCTTCTTGTACGCCATGAACATAACTGTACTGAGTAGTGAACTTTAAGGCTTTTGAAAATTGAATTTTCAAACCTGCTTCAAATCCATAAATCCAAGATTTAGAAGCGTTTTGAATGGCTTGGATTTCGCTCATATCTTCGTCATAATATAGTTCTGATAACCCATGGATATGAAAACTTTTTCGAACCATTGCATTTTCTAAATAGGTGTAGTAGGCAGAACAATCAAAAATCACAGATTCCTCAATATTAATCGCAACGCCAAATTCTGCGCCATACGCATATTCAGGTTTTAAATTGCCGTTAGGAACTACAACCACTCCCTCGTGGGGATCAAAAATTTTGCCGATATCATCAATATTTGGTGCTCTAAAAGCGGTAGTTAAATTTAGTTTCCAAAGAAAGACAGGGTTAGGGTTCCAACTAAATCCAAGAGTGCCTGTAAGAGCACTTGTGTCTAAATCTGCCGTGAGAAAAGGAAGGTTGTAAAAGACGCTGTTTTCTGTTAAATCCGCATCTATGGTCACATAATTATAACGTATTCCAGATTGTACCGTAAGCTTTGTATTTGGCTTATATTTATGACTTAGATAAGCCGCTAAGGTTTGCCACTTTGAGTCATTTGGATAACGGGTCGCAATGGCTTCTGTAACATTGGTATCAATGTTTATTTTATAGGCCGACGAGCCAACTTTATTGTATATATACTCTGCTCCATAAGATATATTAGAGCGCGTTGAAAGTGACTTATAAAAATCAAAGTTCAGTGAAAGTGCATCTACATTTTCTTCTCTAATTTTTCGAATGTCGGAGTTAAATTTTCTATTGATTCGACTCTCTTTAAAATTTTGAAAAGCAGAAGATATTTTAATTTTATCATACAAGCTAGATCCGCTACTTAGCTTTGTCATTTGTAAGTTGGCAAGAAACCAGTCTTGAGGTCCATAATTCCATTCCGAATAGTGTAAGACCCCATCTGAATCGTAGGTTGACAGTCGATCATATCTGGGATAATCTGAAGTAGTAGAATAATGAAGTCCTAAATCAAATTTTAAATCGTCATTGGCTTTATAAAGCACTTTTTGGGCTAAATGCAGTTGTCGGAATTTAGTAAATTTTTGAACTCTCGGGGTTGTATTAGAAACCATAACATCCTGTCCGTTGACTGACTCGCTGTAATTAAAACTTAGGTAGTCGTCAAGACCGTTGAATCCCATCTTTAAATCTCCAAAATCTGACACACTCACGCTACTATGAAATCCCCATTTTTGAAATCCTAAATTGAAATCAAGATGTGCTGTTTTTTCATTGTTTGCAGAAGCGTATCGAACCGTGCTTTGTGCATTCAAATTTGGTGTATTGAGTTCAGATAGTTCTGGAGTAGTCGTGTAAAAATTCATGACACCTCCAATGGCGTCGCTTCCATAAATAACAGATCCAGAACCGAGAATAACTTCTGTTTTTTCAACATTAAACGGGTTAATTGACAATACGTTTTGAACATTTCCACCTCTAAATATGGCGTTATTTAGACGCACGCCATCTACCGTGATTAACAGTCGGTTTGTAGAAAACCCTCTGATCATTGGACTTCCTCCTCCTAATTGACTTTTTTGCACAAAAACACGACCGCTGTTATTTAACATATCGGCACTCGTCTGTGGATTAGATAATTGAATTGCTTTAGAGTTGATACTGATCACATTCTGAGGAACTTCTTTTTTACTTTGCTCAAATTTGGATGCTGATATCACAATTTCATTTAAACTCGTAGCTTTTGGAGAAAGAAAAACAGTGTCTTGTAAAGATGATTTTAGAACTGTAATCTTGTGATATGAAAGGTGTTGAAAATGAATTTTATCATTTGTGCTAAAATCGTCCAAGTTAACAACCCCATCAAAATTTGTTATTGCTGTTTTGGTTTTAACGTCGTTAAAAACTGCAACTCCTGGAATAGGTTGGTTATCCGATTCGTTAATTACAACAATGTTTTGGGCGGAAGTGCTCAAAATAAAGAGTAATGAAACTAATAGAAATAAGCGACTCATCTTAACTGTATACTTGATTTAAAACGGTTAAAGATCGAGGAGGTTTAAAGGCGTGTAAATGTAATTTAAAATAATCTAAAATCATATTGAGTAATTGGCGCTTTTGAGAGGAATTTAGTTCCTTAGCCATTGTTGTATCAAATTTTGTGCCCAAAAAGGGTTTTAGAAGATCTAATTTTGAACCTGTAACACAATGAGCGCCATTTTGGTGTTGAAAATTACCATTTTCGAGATTAAAATAAGGTAAGGATTCGTTAGAGGTGTCAGGATTAATTCCTAAGAATTTTGTTAGCCCCATTAAAAATTGATGATGAAATGTTCCTGTTTTTTCTACGGCATCAAACCACGATAAGGTTGTTTCTAGGTATTCAAATAGTGGGGGGTTTGCTTCTTCTTCATTTAAAACCATCGACAGAATTTCAGCTAAAAACATGATGACTGTGGATTTGAAAATAGAGGTGTGAAGCGTTTCATAGGGTTTATACAATCGAACTTCTTTAAAATAATGTAAATTACGGTTGTCTTTATGATCAGCCTCAATTTCGAGGAGTGTAAGCAATTGAAAATAGGCGGGTTTTAGTTTTCCTTTTTTAGATTTGAGTGCATTTTTAATCACATAGCTTTTTACTCCAGAAGATGCTGTGTAACATTTAACAATTAGATCGTTGTCCTTGTATTTAATTTTTGAGAGAACAAGTGCTTTAGTGGAGACAACCATTAACGTATGATCATTATTTTTGAAACTTTTGTTTCAAGTGTGTCGAAATCAGAGAAAAGCACGAGGTAAACTCCAGAAGCTACAGTATTATTTGCCAGATTTTTACCATTCCAATAGGCGGTTCCTCCATCAATTTCTAAATTGTAATTTTTATACCTCAAATTCACATTAGATTGTGCCTCTGCAACCAAATTACCTTCAATATCTGTGATTTTAATATTAACGTTTTCACTTATATTTTTGATTTTAATTTTATCCTCTGCCATATTAAATCCAGGACGTACAGGATTTGGGTAAACATAAATGTCTTCAAGCGTTTCCATAGTCCTTGACCCGCCTGTAGCAAAAGACACTAAGCCTCGGTTGGTTCCAAAATATACTACGCCATTTTCGGAATCTAAAGCCATAGCATTGACTCCATTTGAGGGAAGTGGTGAATTGTCTTTGGTAAAATGATGAATGGTATTCAGCCCATCTGAAGACACGTAAAACACTCCAGCATCTGCTGTAGATATCCACTTATTATTTGATCCGTCAACAATGATATCTGAAATGAACTGTTGTGCCAAGAGTTCCTGAGGGAGCCCATCTTCCAGAATAATAATGGGCTCGGTTCTCACAATTTCTTCTGTAAAAAAACTAGACGTATTATACAGTACTCTGAGGCCTTTGTAAGTCCCTATCCATAGCACATTGTTTTTATCTAAGGCTAATGCTTTTACTGCGGTTGAAGGTAGGTTAGCAACGTCATTGTCGTTGATGTTTTTTAAGTTCATGCCGTTTTCATTGAAGCCAATTAATCCTTTTTTTAAACCGCCTATCCATTTCGTGCCGTCTGGTCCAATTACAAGTTCACTAAACCCATTTTCATCTGTCATAGGGTCTGTTATTATTGACGAAAAATCATACGAGGTCCATTGATTGGTTGTAGGGTTTAACTTTTTAAGTGGCTTTTGAATTATAGAATTCAATACCCATAAATTAGCATCATTATCAAAAGTAGTCCCCGAAATACGAACCGTTACGTTGGACGCTATTGACTCTAGTCCACTATTAGATTGGTCAAGGAGCTCTATAGATTCATCTATTTTAACATCCAATAAACCACTATGAAAAGAGCTTACAAATACATGATTAGGATCTAAGGGGTCTATCGAAATTTCGTTTAACACATAGACATCGGATTCTATTGTCTGTTGAATACTATCATATGAAATATTATCCCATTCTGCATTCCGTAAACGACTAATGCCTCTTTTGTTTAATGGATATGGATTAAAATTTGACGAGTATGCTCCAAAGGTAACCCATAAATTATTGTATCCATATTTTAAAGAAAAAGCACTGTTTAGTAATGGTCCTTGTGGGTGAATTTCATCATATTCAGACACTGACATTGCCTTTGATTTTAGGACTCCATAATCCGTAGTTCCAATGTAAATGACTCCGTCAATTGAAAGAGCGGTTGTAAAACTAGTTTCAAATTCAAGGTTCGTTGTATAAACACTTGTAAGGTTAAATCCTACCGAATATTGATATACTTTAGAGGGGGTTGTCACTAACAGGCCGTTATCTGATATTTTTAATTCTGATACAACTTGAGGATATACAAATAGAGGATTAAAATTAGTTCCACTGATCTCAAAAATTCTACTGTTAGAGTTTACGGTATAAAGTTGAGTGTTAATGGCTGCAATATTCGTGAAATTTCCCGTAATTAGAGTTGTCCAAAATTGAAAATTTATTAAACTTGGGTTGGATAAACTCGCTTTTTTTATGCCTTCATTAGATCCGCAGGCGGCATAAATTTCATTGTTAAAAATAGCTGTTTGGTTGATTTTTATTTGGCTCCCGTTTGTTCCAATATAATACGTGTCTCCAAACTCTAAATTGTTTAGATTATAAACTGAAATCCCATAGTCTGTTGCAATATACACATCCTCTCCGTTCTCATTAAAATGATTGATTTGTTTTTGGGACGATGGAATTGTTGTTTTAGCAACAATATCTATAACCTTAAGTAATTCTTGGTTGATTTCGTTATAAACCTCAATTAACCCGTTTTTGTAACCTATTAACAGAAGCTCATATTGATTACTGTAGTGAAGTGTTGAAATTAATTCCCCTGATAATCCATTGACGGTTGTAATAGTACTGAGTTCATTTGTAAGTGGGTCATAAGAAAAAATTGCATTTTCAGAAGCGGCGTAAAATTTAGAACCTCCATTAACAACCTCTTTTATGTCTAAGTACGAAAAATGCCCAACCCAAAAAGAATCGTTGTCTTGACTCCAAGATAATGGGCTAAAAGCAAGAAAAAAGGCAATTATAAAAAAGTGTGTCTTCACGATTTGTAAATTAAACTCAAATATATTTATTACAAACGAGAAATGAACTCATTATTGTACATAAACAAAAAAGCTTTCAAATAAATGAAAGCTTTTTAAAAGTAGGATTGGTAGTTATTACACCACGCCTTGCGCAAGCATTGCATCGGCTACTTTAACAAAGCCTGCAATGTTGGCGCCTTTAACATAATCGATATACCCTGTTTTTTCGTCTTTTCCATATTCAATACACGCATCATGAATATTAGACATGATCTCTTTTAGCTTTTCATCGACTTCCGCTCTAGTCCAGTTGTAGCGTAAAGAATTTTGTGTCATCTCTAGTCCAGAAGTAGCGACACCCCCAGCATTGGATGCTTTTCCTGGTGCAAACAAAATTTTTGCCTCATGAAATTTGGCAATTGCTTCTTTTGTAGAAGGCATATTAGCCCCTTCACTCACACAAATACACCCATTTTTCAATAGCATTTCAGCGTCAGCTTCATTTAATTCATTTTGGGTTGCACAAGGCAACGCTATATCACATTTAACTTCCCAAGGGGTTTTATTTGCTATAAATTTTGCAGTTGGGTAGGTCTTAACGTACTCGCTTATACGCGCTCTTTTGACATTTTTGAGTGTCATTATAAATGCCAGTTTTTCTTGATCAATACCTGCTTCGTCTAAGATAAAGCCCGAAGAATCTGATAACGTAATTACTTTTCCTCCTAAATGAATTGTTTTTTCTGCGGCGTATTGTGCCACATTTCCAGATCCGGAAATTGCAACTGTTTTACCTTTGAAACTATCCCCTTTTGTTTGCAACATTTTATCCGCAAAGTACACGGTTCCATATCCCGTAGCTTCTGGGCGAATGAGTGAACCTCCCCAGGTCATTCCTTTTCCTGTAAGCACTCCTGTAAATTCATTTCTAAGTTTTTTATACATTCCAAATAGAAATCCTATTTCGCGTCCTCCTACACCAATATCACCTGCTGGAATATCTGTATTAGAACCAATATGACGAAATAATTCGCTCATGAAGGCATGACAAAATCGCATAATTTCATTGTCACTTTTTCCTTTGGGATCAAAATCACTTCCGCCTTTTCCTCCACCCATGGGAAGAGTTGTTAAGCTGTTTTTAAAAACTTGTTCAAATGCCAAAAATTTCAAAATACTCATGGTAACTGTTGGGTGAAAACGCAACCCGCCTTTGTATGGACCAATTGCAGAATTCATTTGGATACGATACCCTCTATTGACTTGTATTTCTCCTCGATCATCTACCCAATTAACTCTAAATGTAACTGCCCGTTCGGGCTCAACCATTCGTAACAAAATGTTTTTCCCATGATAGATATCGTTTTTAACGATATAAGGAATCACCGTTTCGGCGACTTCTTCTACTGCTTGAATAAATTCAGCTTCGTGGCCATTTCTTTGTTTTACTAAGTCTAAAAAACCTTTTATTTTATCTTCCATATCTAAAATGCTTGGGGTATTAAATTTTTCACAATACAAATATATGATATCTTTAAAAATAATGCGCTATTTTTTTGTATTTGATAATTACAGAGCAATAATTAAGATATAAATTCGTAATATTATATTTTAATGGGAAATATGTAAGGAAATATGTAATTTATTGAATAAAATATGGGTTTTACTAGATTTCCTCACAAGCTATTTTTCATTGCTAAGATATATCCCAGGTGAATCCCCTCATGAAAAGCGTTAAAACTAATCGCCTCTTCAACCGTGCTCAAGGTTTCGTTTATCGAAGTCGTGTATGTAGTGTAGTTTTTGAACACTCCATTGTCATAGTCTGTTTGGGTTTGTTCAATCGTTGAAAACAAAAGTGATTTAATTAAAGTCAGCTCGTCGCGAGTAGCTTCTCGAACAGTTTTTGTGTCCTTTCTATAGGTCTTGACTAAGTCAGGATCTACTAACATGGGCACATTTGATAATCCATAAACCAATAATTGCTGTGTGACAATAGTGTGTGCAACATTCCAAAAAATAGAATTTCGATACCCTTTAGGGACTGTGTTAAGTTGATCTGGAGAGAATTTCTCTAATAGTTTAGATAAAAGCACTCTGTTTTTCAGTGTTAGGTTGTGGGTCATGTTCATAATATTCACATTTTTTTTTAGTTCTTATTAAAGAATTGATTTTCTTTGTAAAAATAAGAAAAGAATCCCATGAAAAAATTCTATTTTTTGAGCACCTGCAATACGTGTCAGCGAGTTTTGAGACATTTAGATCTAGACGACAGTTTTGAGCTTCAAGACATCAAGAGCACTCCAATAAGCCCTGAAGAGTTAGCACACTTAAAAACCTTATCAGGCAGCTATGAATCCCTTTTTAGCAAGCGTGCAAAACTGTACAAAGAATTAGGCTTAAAAGAAAAAACTCTCAGCGATGAGGATTATAAAACATATCTTTTAGAGCATTATACATTCCTTAAACGGCCTGTTCTGATTTTGAATAATCAACTGTTTGTTGGAAATAGTGCTAAAGTTATCAACTCCGCCAAAACGGCGCTGATAAATGAAAAATAATACATTTGCCCTTTTTGCGCTTGTAGTAGTTCAACTTTTTTATGGCGTCACTTTTACCTTTGCAAACGATGTAATTGATGGGGGCTATATACAACCTTTTGGGTTTATTTTATTTAGAGTGGGGCTTGCTGCTGTTCTTTTTTGGATCTTTAGTATTTGGACTCCCAAAGAAAAAATAGATCGAGCCGATTATCCTAAATTTATGCTTGCTGCATTTTTTGGTGTAGCACTTAATATGCTTGCCTTTTTTAAAGGGCTTCAATTTACCACTCCAATTAATGGGTCAGTAATTATGGTCACGACCCCCATCATAGTGTTGGTACTGTCTGCCTTTATTTTAGGAGAAAAAATTAGAAAAATCAAGGTTTTAGGCGTCTTTCTAGGGCTTTCTGGGGCCTTAATTCTAAGTATCTATAACCGTTCAACTAAATCTGGAGACAACGTGTTGTTGGGTAATTTTTTGGTACTTATCAATGCCGCGTCCTACAGTTATTATTTGATATTGATAAAAAAACTGACAAATAAATACCACCCCTACACTTTTATTAAATGGTTGTTTTTGTTCGGAACTTTTTTTGTACTTCCATTTGGGTACGCTGAGCTTGCAGCCGTTAACTGGGAGAGTTTTACCTCTTACGTTTGGTTTTCAATCGCTTTTGTAGTGGTTTGCGCAACTTTTGCCACTTACCTGTTGAACCCACTCGCATTACAAAAATTGAGCGCTACAACGGTAAGCACATTTGTGTACATACAGCCTGTTTTTGCAGGCATTTTTGCGATTATAATGGGAAGCGATAGTATAAATCCAGTCAAAATAACCGCGGCGAGTTTAATATTTTTAGGTGTATATTTGGTTTCTAAACCTTCAAACAACTAAATGAATTCCTTCGTTACTTCTTTATACCCTTCGGTTGACCTTATCGACCCCAATGTTTTTAAAGAAGTAAATCCCGATAAAAACGTCTATTTTTCAAAAGCATTCTTAAAGGCTTTTGAACGCTCAAACCCTCAAATCGAATTCAAATACATTTCCATTTCTGATGCCGAAAAACATACAGTAGCCCTTGCAATTGTTCAAGTGATTAATCTTAGTGTTGAAGGCACTTTAAAAAATATAAAAGTATCGTCGTTGATTCGAAAATTCTTGAGTCTATTTTTCTGTAATGAACATATAAAAATACTGTTTTGCGGAAACATCTTTCTTAGTGGCGAACATGGCATTAAGATTTCTGATCATATTTCTAAAAACGAAGTCATGACTCAAATTGGCACTGCTTTAGATGCTGTTGCTGCAAATACAAAACCACTACATGCCATTTTCATAAAAGATTTTAAAGCGGAATCACTCAAGAACACCCAACAATTTTTAAATTTTGGGTATAGCGAAATAAACGTGGAGCCAAATTTGATTATTCAACTCGATCCCGAATGTAAAACTTTTGAGGATTACAAAAACATGTTTAAATCAAAATATAGAGTAAAAGCAAATAAAGCCGACACCTCAAGTAGCGACTTAGATGTCCGTTTGTTTACCGCGCATGACTTTGAAACTTACAAAAATGAATTACAAGCATTATATCAAAACACTATTGCTAATGCCAATTTTAATGCGGAAGTTTTAAACCTAAACACATACATCCATTTACGGGCTAAATTCAAAGACGATTTTATTGTTAAAGCGTATTTCCTTGAAGATAAACTCGTTGGATTTTTAACTGCCCTTGTCAATAAAAATGTGTTAGATGCTCATTTTATTGGTTTAGATTATCAGCTAAATAAATCACACGCCATCTACCCGCGGATTTTAAATGATTATATAAGACTCGGAATTGAAAAACAAGTATCCTCTATAAACTTAGGTCGAACAGCTTCCGAAATAAAAACCACTATTGGCGCCAAACCTCTAGAATTAAGCTGCTATATAAAACACAAAAACCCCTTTTTAAATTCCTTAATAAAGCCGTTTTTTAGGCGTATTAAAATCAAAGAATTTAAGCAGCATTCTCCTTTTAAATAAAAGGAAAGATTGCTTTTGTGCTATTTTCAAAAACTTATACAGGCCAACCGTTGAGTGTTCCGCCCATAAGCGCTAAAGACACAATCCAGTAAAACACATTAATAAAAATGTATTTAGCCGATTTCATTTCAAAAATGGCATTTGTAGCCAAGACTGGAAGAACAACAAAAAGTCCTAGAAACGCACCGTGCGCAGCTCCATGCTTAAAGGTCATATAAATTTCTTGACCATGACGCATATCGTCGGGCCCACCAGTCAAAACATTAATGTACAAATAAAAAGAAAGCACCACGGAAAGAACTAGCGCCACAATATAGGCCTTGGCAGGAGACATATTTTTAAGTTTGTCTTCTGTAATTCCTGTAGCATTCATCCAAACTGTTCCAAATGCTTTGGGATGATACCAAATAGATCCTATAATTAAAGGGATTAGAGCCGACACGAGTATTGCCAACCAATTCATTGATAAATTTTCCATAATAGATAGATTTTGAGTTAATTAAAAGACAATATACAAAAAAAACATTATGGATGTGAAGAAGACTTCGAAATTGTCCTTGCGTATACTTATTGCTTTTCAGTATCTTTGAAAAAAGTTTTTAATACCAAAGAATGATACATTCCATGACGGGCTATGGTAAGTCTGTATTACAATTACCAAGTAAAACGATATCCATTGAGATAAAATCTTTGAACAGTAAATCCTTAGACCTCAACATGCGTATGCCCTCAATGTATAGGTCTAAAGAATTAGGGCTTAGAAAACTCATTTCGTCAAAATTAAAAAGAGGTAAAGTTGATTTTTCATTATATTTTGAAAATACTGGAGGAGAAACATTCGCAAGTATCAATACCAAAGTCATAAACAATTATATGAAACAACTCGAAGAGTTGGCAACTGGGGATGAAATGCAGCGACTTCAAATGGCCATTAAAATGCCCGATGCGATTAGTACTGAACGTGATGAAATTGACGAGACGGAATGGGCAGAAATCCAAACTGAAATCCTAAAAGCACTAGATCACATTGCGTTATATAGATTGGAAGAAGGAAAAGTGTTAGAGGCTGACTTTGGAGAACGAATTGCAATCATTTCAAGCCTGCTTAATCAAGTACTTGATATAGACCCTGAACGCATTACAAATGTACGCGAGCGTTTGCAAAAAGGGGTTTCCGAATTGAAAGAAAAATACGATGAAAATCGTTTTGAACAAGAGTTGGTGTATTACATCGAAAAATTTGATATCACTGAAGAAAAAGTACGCCTTCAAAACCATTTGGAGTATTTCATAAAAACCTTAAACTCTAATGAATCAAATGGTAAAAAATTAGGATTTATTTCTCAAGAAATTGGGCGAGAGATCAATACCATTGGGTCTAAAGCTAATTTTGCCCCAATGCAAAAATTAGTGGTTCAAATGAAGGACGAATTAGAAAAAATTAAAGAACAATTACTCAATGTCCTCTAAGATGACACAAGGAAAACTAATTGTATTCTCGGCACCATCGGGATCTGGAAAAACAACAATTGTTAGACATTTGTTGGCGCAAAAAGAGCTGAATTTAGAATTTTCTGTATCCGCAACATCCCGTCCAAAGAGAGGAACTGAAGTTGACTCAAAAGACTATTATTTTTTATCCATTGATGCTTTTAAGCAACATATAAAGTCAGATGATTTTCTGGAATGGGAAGAAGTCTACAGAGATAATTTTTATGGCACTCTCAAGTCCGAAGTAGAGCGCATTTGGGCCCTTGGGAAACACGTTATTTTTGACATAGATGTTTCAGGTGGTCTACGAATTAAACGAAAATTCCCAGAACAAACTTTGGCTATTTTTGTAAAACCTCCAAGTATCGACGAATTAAAAATTCGTCTTAAAAAAAGACAAACAGAAAGTCAAGATAAAATCAATATGCGTGTTGCAAAAGCTTCAGCTGAACTTGCCACCGCACCCTTATTTGACTGCATCATTGAAAATGATGTTTTGGAACTCGCTCAAAAAGAAGCCTACGATAAGGTAGCAAACTATATTAATTAAGAATCGATGCGCATTGGACTCTTTTTTGGAACTTATAACCCAATACATGTTGGACATCTTATTATTGCCAATCATATTGCAGAACATTCTGATTTGGATCAGGTCTGGTTAGTAGTCACCCCACAAAGTCCCCACAAAAAAAAGCAAAGCTTGTTGGATAATCACCAACGTTTAGAAATGGTTTATCTTGCAACAAAAGAGTATCAGAAACTTTTTCCAAGTGCAATTGAATTTAATTTATCTCAACCGAATTATACGGTGCATACATTAGCCTATTTGGAAGAAAAGCATCCCGAGCACCAGTTTTCTCTTATCATGGGGGAAGATAATTTAAGGTCCTTACCTAAATGGAAAAATGCGGAAGTAATTATCAACAATTACCCCATTTATGTGTACCCCAGAAAATTAACGGAATCCAAAACACCGGTGCAGTTAGTAAAAGACGCTAATATCACCAAAATAGACGCTCCTGTTATGGAATTGTCTTCTACTTTTATTCGGCAGTCAATTCAGGCGGGTAAAACGGTTAGACCTATGCTCCCCAATGCGGTTTGGAACTATTTAGATGAAATGAATTTTTATAAATAATATATGGTCAAAATTGGTTCCATAGAACTCCCTGAATTTCCTTTATTACTTGCACCGATGGAAGATGTAAGCGACCCTCCTTTTCGTGCCTTGTGTAAAGAACAAGGTGCAGACGTGGTATATACTGAGTTTATTTCGAGTGAAGGTCTAATTCGTGATGCCGTCAAAAGCACAATGAAATTGGATATCTATGAAAAAGAACGCCCTGTAGGAATCCAAATTTTTGGGGCTAATTTAGACAGTATGTTACGAGCGGTTGAAATTGTCGAAAAATCAAATCCTGATATTATTGACATAAATTTTGGATGTCCTGTTAAAAAAGTGGTGAGTAAAGGGGCTGGAGCCGGAATTTTGAAAGATGTGTGTTTGATGGAAAAACTTACAGCCGAAATGGTAAAGCGCACTCATTTACCTGTTACCGTCAAAACACGTTTGGGCTGGGATCACGATTCGATTCGGATTGTAGAAGTGGCCGAAAGACTGCAAGACGTGGGGTGTAAAGCCGTTTCAATTCATGGGCGAACACGTGCACAAATGTATAAAGGCTCTGCCGATTGGAAGCCGATAGCAGAGGTTAAAAACAATCCCCGTATGCATATTCCAATTTTTGGAAATGGAGACGTAAACACTCCCGAACGAGCTATTGAAATGCGTGATCAGTATGGATTGGATGGTGCAATGATTGGACGTGCAACTATTGGCAATCCTTGGTTTTTTAAGCAAGTAAAACACTTTATGCAAACAGGCAAACATTTGGAGCCTATTAGTATGTTAGAACGTGTAGAAGCTGCCCGACGCCATTTGCAAATGGCGATTGATTGGAAAGGAGAGGTTTTGGGGGTTTTAGAAACCAGACGTCATTATACCAACTATTTTAAGGGAATTCCTAATTTTAAACCGTTCCGAACTCGGATGGTAACTAGCGATCATAGTGCCGATGTTTTTGCAGCGTTTGATGAAGTAGAAGACGTCTTTGGCGACTATCAGTTTGTTTAGGCGTTTAGTTGCGTTTTAGCAATGCGTTGCGAGGCAATACGAGAGGCTAATATCCCTAAAATTAATATTGTAGCGAGAACAATTCCAATATTAATGAGCTGTAAGTCTACTGGATAGGCCAATGAAGGCGTAATCATAACTAAGGCATAATTTTGTTGCAAGAAAATCACGATCAATCCTATTACGAGTCCGATTCCGCCGCCAATTACGGTCATTAATATTCCTTGGTAGTAAAATATCCTTCGCAATTCTTTGACTGTTGCACCTAATTTGTAAAGTGTTTTCAGGTTCTTTTTTTTGTCTAAAATCATCATAATAATAGAGCCAATAATATTAAACAAGGCGATGATTAAAATCAATGTAAAAATCAAATAGACCGCCACGTGTTCTGTGTTCAGCATTTTATAAAGCGCATCGTTGAGTTGGAGGCGGTTTTTAATGGTGACTTTATTTTCAAAGATAGATTGAAGTGCAGCTCTTGCTTCATCTTCATCAAATGAAGGGTCTAAATAAATATCAATTGAACTAAGAGTTTCAGCGTCGTAGTTTAATAAATACTTTGCGTTTTCGATGGACGTAAATACTTGTGAATTATTGAGTGTTTCATTAATTTGAAAAATTCCTGCATTAGCGACTTTCATGCTTCTAAAAGCACCTTTAACAGAGCTTTGTTGTCCAGTACCAGGTTTGGGTGCATACAGTTTGATTACTTTTGCCACATCAAAAATTCCAAAACCTAGTTCGTTTGTGACACCCCAACCGGCTACAATTTGTGGAGTATTAGACTCAAACCATTCTCCATATACTAAAATAGAATCAATCGTTGCTTGGGGATAATTTTCACCAACTCCTTTAAGCGTCACGGCTAAGTGTTTGTTATCGCAATTCATCAGCATTCGTTCTTCTACAACTTCGGTAAAAGAAGTAACTCCGTTAAGTGCAGTTAATGCTTGTTTTTGGGTGGGTGTAAATCGGATTGTTTTGGAGGTGGTGGGTACAATTTTTAGATCTGGATCAGTAAAAGAGGTGAATTCTAAACTAAAATTTTTAAGTCCAGAGAATCCTGAAAGTACAATAAAAAGAGCTGCGGTTCCTACTATAATTCCAAAGCCAGCTATAAGGGTGATCACATTGATGGCGTTAGTATTGCTTTTAGAAAACAAATAACGTTTGGCGATATAGAGGGAAAATTTCAATTAGGATTTTTTTCGTTTCTCTAAAAGATCGGGGTTTTGAATTGGATTGTCGTTGCCTTTAAGTGACTTGTCTATTTGGTCGATATACTCTAGAGAGTCATCAATATAAAAAATCAATTGTGGCATCCGACGCAATTGGTGCTTGGTACGTTGGGACAACTCGTGTTTGATGAGTGGTGCATTTGACTTTATCCCTTCTAGAAGTTCGGCACCTTTATTAATTGGGAAAATACTCATATACACTTTTGCAATCGAAAGATCGACGGTCACATTGACTTTGGTTACCGAAATAAGGATCCCTTTCATTCCACCCTGAGTTGCTGCGCCTTGTAAGACCTCAACGAGATCACGCTGCAAAACGGAGGCTATTTTTTTTTGTCTTTGACTTTCCATGGGGTAAAAATAATATATTTCTGGGTGAATTGTTTAAAAGCTAGTCCTTTTCGGTTAAATTTGTAGTATGCTGAAGAAAATAGAACATATTGGCATTGCTGTCAAAGACTTGAAAACTTCTAATGAATTGTTTAAAACGCTCTTGGGAGTTCCGCATTATAAAACCGAACATGTCGCTTCTGAAGGGGTAACAACGTCTTTTTTTGATGTGGGAACGCATAAAGTGGAGCTGCTAGAGGCCACAAATCCCAACAGTCCAATTGCTAAGTTTATCGCTAAAAAAGGCGAAGGGGTGCATCATATTGCTTTTGAAGTGGAGGATATAGAGTCCGAATTGGCACGTTTAAAAGCGGAAGGGTTTGAATTGATCCATGAAACTGCCAAAGACGGAGCGGATCATAAACGTATCGCTTTTTTACATCCAAAATCAACGAATGGAGTACTAATTGAACTCTGTCAGGAACGACCTAATAAAGACTGAATTTCTTTTTATAATTTTAAAAATCGTTGTAATATTGCAGCCACATTGGTCCCATAGCTCAGTTGGTTAGAGCATCTGACTCATAATCAGAGGGTCCTTGGTTCGAGCCCAAGTGGGACCACCCTGAAAACCCTTCTTTATTGAGGGGTTTTTTGTTGCTCTAAACCAGTTGTGAAAAGCAAACTACTTTACTTCGGTACTTAAAAACAACTGCACCAAATATAGTGAATTTATTGGCACTCATTTGGCACTATTGCTTTTCCCAACACGCTTTGTTCCAAAGCTTCTGAGCTAATATGTACTAAACTTGGACTAATTCTATGAAATGTTTTTTATTATCTTTGAGTTATAAACCAATTTAATGATGAAGAATATACTTTGTTTATTTTTAGCTGTAATAATCTTCGCTTGTAGTTTTGGACAAGGAGAACAACTATACGCTGACGGAACTGCAACAGACCAAGATGGTAATAGCTTTGAATGGATTAGCTATGGCTCACAAGACTGGGCAATAGAAAATGCAGAAGTGGTTAGTTACAGGGATGGAACACCTATATCTCAATTAACTGATTATACAGAATTTTATAACCTCAACACAGGTGCTTGGTTAGAACGGGATTTTCAAGAATTAGGTAAAACTAAATATTATAATTGGTATGCTGTTTCAGGGGAAAATGATAATGACCCTAATACTCCAAAAAAAGAATTAGCTCCTGAAGGTTG